>ENA-OWNT01000190-OWNT01000190.1-seawater-metagenome-genome-assembly--contig:-NODE-190-length-174983-cov-10.171995_pt1 | contig 174983 bp, 177 predicted proteins | sample MGYA00238136_ERZ651165 | MGnify/ENA primary metagenome ERZ651165 (study PRJEB26861, sample SAMN08777766) | seawater metagenome | isolation source: coastal seawater | place: USA: Florida | collected...
TCGTTGCGCGGCGAGGCCGGGACGAACAGGGGGACAGCGGGATCGTCGAGCGCGGCGATTTGCTCCGGCGTCAGCCATGGCTCGGGGAAAGGCTTGAACGGGTCGAACAGGGCGAAGGCGGGGTGGCACGTTGGCGTCGTCGTCTCTTCGCTTGCCCCCTCACCAACTTCGGCTAGCTCGCTGCGCTCACAAGCCTTCGTATCCTCTCCCCCGAGGGACGAGGACGGGTTGGCGGGCCGGCCCCGGCGCAGCGGTCCGACATCGAGGGGCAATTTGCACGCGGCCATGGCGATGAGACGGCGGGCGGCGAATTCGGCGGGGCGGAGGATGGCGAGGATGCGCAGGTAGAGGTGGCGCGGCAGGGTCTCGGCCGTCCGGCCGGCCTCAATCCCGGCCATGACGATCAGCCGGAACGCGATGTCGCACAGTATCTCGCAATTGCGATCGATCGCCCCGCGCCAGTCGAACTCCATGCCTTGCCTCCGTTGGTGCGGGGATTGTGCAGGAGGGTTGCGGGCGGTGGATGAGAAAGTGAGTAGTCAGTCGCGATTGGTGAGTGGGGCAAGGGATTAGGCCGATAGCAGCAGGATTTTTTATCCAACGGGGATAGCGCTGGATGCTGGACCTCCCTTCTCCCCTCGTGGGGTCCGAAGGACGGGTCGAGACCCGTGGCTCGACCCCGGGTGGTGGATGCGGTCCTTCCGTGAAGGACCGCAGACGGATGAGGGTCCCCGCAGGCGTCATGCCGGGGGCGCGGCAGCGCAACCCGGCATCCAGAGCCGCGACTCTTCCGCAAGACGCTCGGGGCTGGATCCCGGGTTCCGCTTCGCGGCCCCGGGATGACGGCCGATCCGGCTGGCATTCCTCGTCAGCGGGTTTCTCTCATTCGCCGGACTGGCCGGCGTCGAGGTGGACGGCACCCAGCACGCGGAAAGCCGAGGGGACGCAGTGCGCGACGCCGATCTCGAAGCGCACGGCTTTCGGGTATTGCGTTTCTGGAACAACGAGGTGATGCGCGAACTCGACAGCGTATGCGCGACGATCATCGCTTTCACGCGGGACGAGTCCCTGCACCGCACTGGCGCTGAGCCCCCTCATCCGTCTGCGCCGGTTCACGGAACCGCCGCATCCACCTTCTCCCACGCGGGGAGAAGGGAGGAGCGCGCATATGTGCTCCAGAAGGCGCAGTGGTCAGCCGGTCGGACCGCCAACTTGCGCCCATCCGTGACACCGGGTCGCTGCCGGAGCGATTGATCTGCGGCGGCAAGTGTCGGAAGCTTCGCACCGGCAAGCGTGGGAGGATGCGATGCTCGAGGGCCGATGCACGTGCGGGGAGGTCCGCTACCGGTTGAAGGCGAAGCCGCTTTTCGTTCATTGCTGCCATTGCCGCTGGTGCCAGCGCGAGACCGGCTCCGCCTTTGCGCTGAATGCGCTGATCGAGGCCGAGGTGGTGGAGACGGTTTCCGGCGAGCCGGTCGGCGTGACGACGCCGAGCGAAAGCGGCAAGGGCCAGATCATCCATCGCTGCCCGACCTGCCAGGTGGCGGTCTGGAGCGTCTATTCCGGCCTCGGGGCGGATTTCCGCTTCATCCGCGTCGGCACGCTGGAGCAGCCGGACGCATGCCCGCCGGATATCCATATCTACACCGAAAGCAAGCAGCCCTGGGTCGTCCTGCCGCAGCACGTGCCGGCCATGGCGCAATATTACCGGCGCTCCGAACACTGGCCGAAGGAAAGCCTCGCCCGGCGCGAGGCGGTGCTGGCGAAGCGGCAAAGCTGAGGACCTGACAGGCACTTAGCCTCGGCCGGATGGTTTCGCGTAGCAAATTGCGCTAATCTCCCCCAAGGAGGAGACATCGATGTTCGCATCGCGCGGGAACCAGCTCGTCGCCTTGCTGCTCGCCATCTGGGCGGGGCTTTTCGTGTGGTCTTTCATCGGCTTCTCGGCGACCGAGCCGACCGGCGACGGGTTCACCCGCGGCTTCAACCGGGTGTCGGGCTTCCTGCTCTGGCAGTTCGCCGCCGGCATCGTCGCGGTGCCGACCTATATGCTCGGGCGCGAACAGGTGCGCGGTTCGGCGATGCGCTGGGCGACCCGGTTGCCGCTGGCGCTCGCCACCGCGCTGCTGCTCGCCATCGCCGGCGTGATCGTCTGGGCGCGGGCGATGAACTAGGCTTCCTGCCGGGCCAGCCACCATGTCGTGTTGTTGCCGTCGTCGACGCCGCCGCGCCGGTCGCCGTCGGGCTTCAATTCCAGCGGCTGGACGACCGTGCCGCCGGCATCGAGCGCCCGCTGGAAGGCCTCCTCCACATCGGCGCAATAGACATGCACATTGCCCGCCGGCCCGCCCGTCATTTCGCCCATCATGATCACCGTGTCGTCGATGCGGGCTTCCGCATGCATGATCGAGCCGTCGTCGCGGCGATGCAGCCGCAGCGGCTCCGCGCCGAACACCTGCGCGACGAAATCGAGCGTTTTGCGCGCATCCGGCACGATCAGGTAGGGCGCGAGGCTGGTATAGCCGGCCGGCTTGTAATCGGACATGGGGGTCTCCAATCTGCGATTGCCCGGCGAGACTAGCACGTCTCCCGTCCTTGATGACACATGCCGCCATCGGCGCTAGAAACGCTTCATGTTCATTCCCTTCTTCCTCGAACTGAAGGCCGCCAAGGTTCCCGTCTCGCTGCGCGAGTATCTGTCGCTGCTCGAAGGGATGGAGGCCGGTCTCGTCACCTATGACGTCGAGGGCTTCTATTTTCTCGCCCGCGCCGCCCTGGTGAAGGACGAGCGCCATATCGACCGGTTCGACCAGGTCTTCGCCCATGTCTTCAGGGGGCTGGAGGCGGTCTCCGGCGAGCAGGGGATCGACCCGATGGCGCTGCCGGAGGAATGGTTGCGCCGGCTCGCCGAAAAGCATTTGTCGGAGGAAGAAAAGAAGCTGGTCGAGTCGCTCGGCGGCTTCGACAAGCTGATGGAGACGCTGAAGGAGCGGCTCGAGGAACAGAAAGGCCGCCACCAGGGCGGCAACAAGTGGATCGGCACCGCCGGCACCTCGCCCTTCGGCGCCTATGGCTACAACCCGGAGGGCGTGCGCATCGGTCAACACGAGAGTCGGCACCGCCGCGCCGTGAAGGTATGGGACAAGCGCGAATTCAAGAATTTCGACGATTCTGTGGAGCTCGGCACGCGCAACATCAAGGTGGCGCTGAAACGACTGCGCCGCTGGGCGCGGCAGGGCGCGCATGACGAGTTCGACCTCGACGGCACGATCAGGTCGACCGCCGAACACGGCTATCTCGACGTGAAGATGCGGCCCGAGCGGCGCAACGCCGTGAAGCTGGTCATGTTCTTCGATGTGGGCGGCTCGATGGACGACCATATCCGCGTCGTCGAGGAGCTGTTCTCGGCGGCGCGCGCCGAGTTCAAGCACATGGAATATTACTACTTCCACAATTGCCTCTATGAGAGCGTGTGGAAGGACAATCGCCGCCGCTTCGCCGAGCGGATCCCGACCTTCGACGTGCTGCACACCTACGGGTCCGATTACCGGGTCGTCTTCGTCGGCGACGCCGCGATGAGCCCCTACGAGATCGCCATGGCCGGCGGTTCGGTGGAGCACTGGAACGAGGAAGCCGGCGCGGTGTGGATCAACCGCGTGCTGGAGAAGTTCCCCAAGACGATCTGGCTGAACCCCGAGCACGAGGACCGCTGGCGCTTCACCCAGTCGACCCAGATGCTCAACGAGATCATGGGCGGGCGGATGTATCCGCTGACGCTGAAGGGTCTGGACGAGGCGACGCGGGAATTGTCGCGGTAGCGTCGGACGCCCCTCAATCCAGCAACAACACCTGCAGATCCGCGACATTCGTGCCGGTGCCGCCGGTCATGACGAGCGCGCCGGCCTGCTCCAGCGCATGATAGGCGTCGTTATTCGCGAGACAGGCGTCGACCGACTGGCCGTGCGCCGACAGAAGGCCGATCGTCGATGGATCGACAAGGCCGCCCGCCGCGTCGGTCGGGCCGTCGCGTCCGTCGGTGCCGCCGGACAGGAAGGCCCACTCCCTTGGCAAGGGATCGCTTTCGCAGAGCTTGGCGAAGCGCAACGCCATTTCCTGGTTGCGGCCGCCCTTGCCGGAGCCGGTAACCCGCACATAGGTCTCGCCGCCGGCCAGGATGGCGGTCTTTTCGCCGGCCGGCACGGCGCGCGCGGCTTCGAGGAAGGCCTCGGCCGCGTCCTGCACGTCGCCCTCCAGCCAGTCCGACAGCACGATCACAGTGTAGCCGCGGTGATGCGCGGCGTTCTCGGTCGCCGACAGGCTGATGCGGTTGGAACCGACCAGCAGGTTCTCGGTCGTGTGGACGAAATCTGCCGGCGGATGGGCGACGCGGGCCTGCAGATGCGCCATGACGCTTTCCGGCAGGCGGTCGGCGAGGCCGAGATCGCGGACGATCTCCAGCGCCTTGCCCGGTGGGGCCGGGTCGGCGACGGTCGGGCCCGAGGCGATGATGGCGAGGTCGTCGCCCGGCACGTCGGACAGGATCAGGGCGAGGCCCTGCGCCGGCGAGATGGCGCGCGCCAGCCCGCCGCCCTTCAGCCGCGACAAGGCCTTGCGCACCGTGTTCATGGCGACGATGTCGGCGCCGGATTTCAGGAGCAGATCGTTGGTGGCGATCTTTTCCTCGAGCGTCACGCCCTCGACGGGCGCGGGCAGCAGCGCCGATGCGCCGCCGGAGATCAGGCACAGGACGAGATCGCTGGCTTTCGCCGCATGGGCGATGCGTTCCGCCTCGCGCGCGCCGGCCGCGCCGTTCTCGTCGGGCAGCGGATGCGACGCGCCGATGACCGTGACCCCCTCGATTTCCGCGACATTCTCGTCATTGGTGACGGCGAGCGCCTCGGCGATCTTGCCGCCGGGCAGGGTTTCGAGCGCGGCGCGGATCATCGGCACCGCCGCCTTGCCCGCCGCGATCACGAAGATCCGGCTCGCTTCCGACCACTCGCCGTCATGGATTTCCAGCGCATGGACGACCGCGTCATGCGGGTCCGCCGCCGCGACGCCGGCGAGAAAGATATCGCGGGCGTCCTGTTTCAGTTCGTCGGTGCGGGGCATGGTCTCCGTTCGCATTCGCGTCTTCGTGGTTCGGCGCATTGTTGCAGTGCGGGACCCGCCCTGTCACGTCCGGAGTTGTCAGGAGGCTGCCGAGCCGCGCGCGAATGGGCTTTGCCGGCCGGCTTTTTCGGATAGCATGGGCGCATGGCGCAAGACGAAGAGCTCAACCGGCGCATGCGCGACCTGCTGGACGGTCTGCCCGGCCTCTCGGAAAAGAGGATGATGGGCGGGCTGTGCTTTCTTGTCGACGGCAACATGGTCGGCGCGGCGCGGCGCGAGAAATCCGGCGACGCGCATTTCATGTTCCGGGTCGGCAAGGACAACGAGGAAGAGGCGCTGCGGGAGCCCGGCACCCGGCCGATGGTGCATGGCGGGCGCAGGATGGGCGGCTTCATCTGGCTCGACGAGGATGCGGCGACAGACGAAGCGATGCGCGCGCTGACCTCGCTATCGCTCTCCTTCGTGACGACGCTGCCGCCGAAATAGAGCCGTTCATCTTAAAATGGAAGCAGTTTGATGGAATGGATTTTTCGGTCCGGAAAGGAGAACACCGCAGCGCGATATGAATATCGCGCGAGGATTTCGACGCGGCCGGTGCGGAAAAGCCATCCAAGCCTTGAGGCGGGTAAAGCTTTGGAACTCCGTTCCAAACTGCAATCGCTTGAACTTGGTCTTTCACGCCCTGGACATTGTCGCGCGACGCTCGCGGTGCCTGCACCGCGTCGCCTCACGCTCCTTGCCAGACCGCGAAATCCCGGCGTTCAAACGATTCCATTTTAAGATGAACGGCTCTGGAGGACACGCCATGGCCGCAATGGATGTTTCCGGCTTCAGCGACGAAACCCTCGCCTTCCTCACCGGCCTGAAGGCCAACAACAGCCGCGACTGGTTCGACGCCAACCGCAAGACCTACGAGGCCGCCGTGAAGGCCCCGGCCAAGGCCTTTTCCGACATCATGGCCGGCGAACTGGAACGGCTGACCGGCACGGCGCAGAAGCCGAAGATCTTCCGCATCAACCGCGATATCCGCTTCTCGAAGGACAAGTCGCCCTATAACGCCCATATCCACATCTCCTGGACGCCTGTCGGCGGCGGCCAGGGCGCGCCGTCCTTCATGTTCGGCGTTTCGACGGAGTATTGCACCGTGGGATGCGGCACGTTCGAATTCCCCAAGTCGATGCTGGAGCGCTATCGCAAGACGATCGCGGGCGCGCGCGGCAAGGAACTGGGAACGATGATCGACGGCCTCGTCGCCGACGGCTACCGGCTGAGCGAGCCGGCGCTGAAGCGGGTCCCCGCCGGTTTCCCCGCCGACCACCCCCATGCGGCGCTGTCGCTGCACAAGGGGCTTGCGGTGTGGCGCGATTTCGACGGCCCGCACTCGGCGACAGATCCCGGCCTTATGCAGGACTGCCTCGGCCATTTCGAAAGGCTGCTGCCGTTCTGGCGGTTTCTCAGCACGCCTGGATGACGCCGGAGACGTCGCCCGCAGCGGGCGAAGGGCGCGGCGCCGGGACCGGCGCCCGGCGCACGTCCTCGCGGACCTGCCGGCGGAGCTTCTTTCCCTCTATATAGCCGGCGACGAGGTCCGCGGGCGTGAAGCGCAGCGCGGTGCTTCGGCGATTGGCGCGATACTCCGCCAGGGCGAGACCGGGGCGGCGGCGCAGCAGGGCGTGAAGAATGTGGCGCGCCACGATATAGGCGACGATCCGCGGATAGTTATCCCGCAGGTTCGGATGCCGGGCCGCGAGTTCGGAAAACGCCTGGACGTAGCCCTCGATCGGCCGGGAGATCGAATCCGGGCTCTCATGCTTGATCCAGTCGACATCCGAGGACAGCAGCACCCCTTCGCCGCGCGCCATCCTCAGGAGCAATTCGCGGTCCTGCATGCGCCACAGCGTCGGATCGAAACCGCCGGCGGCGCGGATCGCCGCTCGCCGCGCCGTGATCGCCGATCCGGCGATGAAGATGGCGTGGGAGATCAGCGCGCGCTCGAAGGTGTCGGGCGCAAGGAGGGCATCGCCATTGATGCTTTTCAGCGCGACACCGCCCTTTTCGGTGATGAAGGAGGTCGACACCAGGGCGATCTCGGGGTGACGGGAAAGCAGTTCCACCGTCGTCTCGAGACGGTGGGGCCGGTATTCGTCGTCGGAATCCAGGAAGGTCACGAGCGGCGCGCGCGCCATGTCGAGCCCCGCATTGCGCGCCGTATTGGCGCCGCGCCTCTCGGGCAGGGCCAGATACCGGATGCGATCGTCCCCGAAACCGGCGACGATATCTCTCGTATCGTCGGACGACCCGTCATCGACGATGATATGTTCGTAATTCTCCAGCGTCTGGCTGCGAAGACTTTCAATGGCGCGGCCCAGGACATGGGCGCGGTTGTAGGTCGGCGTGATCACCGAAATCAGCGGCTCGTCGGTCATCAACTGACCTTGATCGCATCGGGGACCGTCTCGACCCGATCATCGCCGCCGCGAAGGACGTGGCCGACATGGCCGGCGAAGGTCAGCAGGACGAAGCCCGACCACAGGAGGAAGGCCGCCGGCGCCTGCCAGGCCGGGATCCCCACATCGGCGTGATGCAGGACCGTTCGGCGGGCCGTTTCCCACATTTGCGAGAAAAGCCGCGAAAAGGCATGCCCCAGCCGCTTGCCGCGGTTCGGCGACCGGAACTCGGCATAGCGGCGATCCTGGTCGCGTCCGGCGACCAATGCGCGCCAGATAAAGAAATCCAGCCCGCGCGGCGGCCTGTGAAGCACCCAGACATCGACGCGGACCATGGGGATGTTCTCGCTGAGGATGCGGCGCCAGAGCATGCTGCACGACACCTTGAACCCGGGATGATACGGAAACGGATTGGCGGCGATCCAGTCGCGGCGGAACGCGCAATTGTTGGCGTTCAACGATCGTTTCGCCGCCTTGCGGTCATCGTTCCTGCGCAACGGAAAGAACCAGTACAGCGCATAGACCCGGGACAGAAAATCGTCATAGGCCAGCGTCGTCATGCCGTAGACACCAACGAGGCCGGGATCGTCGAAAGGCTCGGCCATGGCCTTCAGCCATCCGCGCTCCGGCGTCGTGTCGGAATCGTAGAAGACGACGACATCGCCCTTCGCGGACCGGACGCCCTCATTCTTGAGATCGTAATAGCGGCCATCGGGAACCCAGCGGAATTGCATCGCGGCAAGCTGCACCAACGCCGGGACCTGGGACTCGACTTTCTCGCGCAATGCCTGTGCATCCGCGGCGTCGCCCGGCTGGACGAAGATCACTTCCGCCCCGGCATCGGGACGGCTCGATTTCCATTCCTCCAGTTCCCGGCGCAGCGCGTCGAAACAAACGCTGACCTCGTCCCATTCCATGAACGCGGCATTGTCCATTTCGACGATGAGTGAAAGCACGGTCAAAACCGCTCCCGATCTAGAAAAACCTGGCATCCTTGCCGCGCGCGGCCGCGCGGCGCAGACGTAGATAGGCGCGCAGCCGGGGAACGATCCGGAAGCCGCGAAGCTTGTCCGGCTGCAATTCACGCATCCAGGCAAGCTCCTCGTGGCGTCTTCCATGCGCAACCAGGCATTCGGCCAGTTCGTGCTGACCGATTTGCCGCGCGAGCTCTGTGCAGGATGTCACACGCGAAACGATCGAATCGCCATATTTGGGCGCCAGCGCGAGACCGCCATCGGCGAGATCGTCGACCTCGTGCGCGAGCGCGATCAGCAGCAAATCCCGGTCACCGTCATCGAACCCTTCGGCCAGCAGCCGTTCCGGCACCCCGGTCTCGAAGTCGAAAGCGAGATAACGCGCCGCGATCGCCTCGGCCTTCGATCCGATCTTTCCGGCAAGCCAGTCGCGATGCCGCCTGGTCGTCTTTCCGTTGCGGCCGTCGGGAAACTGGCCGCTGTCGTAAGCGGCGTGGAACAGGCCGGCGAGCACCATGTCAGGATCGCGGCTGAACTCGGCGACCGAGGACGCGACGCCGACCGAATGGCACATGAACGGACGGCCGGTCTTGCGGTAACGGCCGTTGAACATCCCGCAGGCCGTGGAATAGCATTGCTGCAGACGGCGAATTTCCGCGACGGAGAAACCCTTATCGTGCATTTGCACGTACAGGCCCATATTGGTTTGCCGGGGAGAGAAAACCTCCAAGACCGCACCTTACCTATGGTAAAACTTGAGAACTATACTCAGAATATTGGAAACGGCCCGAAATGCAATTGCCGCGCCGACAGGGCGGGCGTGTTTTTTCGAACGGAAAACGCGGGCAGGGACAACCGCCCGCCAAGGGTGGTCGGATCCGGCCTGACGAAGAGGGACTGCGAGCATGCCAAATGACAGGGAGGGCCGAAGGTCCGATGCCGGCATCCTCTATTACGCCATCGGTGCGCAATATCTCGACGAAGCCGTGACATCCGCCCGCAGCGTGCGCGCCTGCATGCCCGATCTGCCGCTCGCCCTGGTCACCGACCGGACGCCGCCCGAAAACCTCTTCGACATCGTGTTGCCGCCGGAAGACGGCCTCGGCTTCAAGGCGCAGAAAATGGCGGCCCTGAAGCGCAGCCCGTTCGAAAAGACGCTCTATCTGGACACGGACACCTTCATGGCGGCGCCGGTGCCCGAGCTGTTCGAGGCGCTCGACGGCTACGACATGGCGATGGCGTTGTCCGTCCTGCAAAGGCTGAAGGACCGGTATCGCGGCATTCCCGAATGCGCACCGGTCTGGAATGCCGGGGTCATCGCCTATCGGCTTTCGGAGCCGGTCCTGGCGCTGATCGACCGCTGGCTCGAACTCCATGGCGACGACAATGGCCAGGACCAGCCGCCCTTGCGCCAGGCGATGTATGAAAGCGGGATACGCTGCCTGCCCCTGACCAACAGCTATAATTACAAGCTCGAATTTCCGCAGCCGCTGGCGCGCGACATGAAGATCCTGCACGGACGCCACCCGCATCTCGACACGATCGCCCGATCGCTTCGCGCCGAACGCGGCGTCGTCCCCGTCCTGCCGGTTTTTTCCCTCCACCGCGCGCGCATCATCGGCAAGAAGACGCTGCGGCCGAGGATCAGCGAATGGCTGAAAGAGGGCCTGAAAGTGCTGACCGGCGGATCGGATCGTCGGGGCCGACCCCGGCAAACCCGGACGTGATCCCCGGAAAACGGGGATTCGCGGCGCCGGCTTAAGCCAATATTAGCCACGCCTCATTTTTGACACGGATCGCGTGTGACGAAATACACGCCGGCAACCTTTTGGAAGGGGTAGTCTCCCATCATTCCGAGATAACGGCGCAAAAAGACGCCGCATCCAGGAGAGGCAAAATGGCTGTGAACCAACTTCCACGTCTGATGCTGGCGCTGATGTTCCTGTCGATCATCGCCGTCGGCTACACCGTCAAGATGAACCAGGCCGGCGCCGATTTCGCCGTCGAAAGCTTCAGCGGCACGACCTTCGAACGGTCGTGAAGTCTGCCTGAAGGGCAAAAAACCGGAACGAAATTCAATTTTAACGGGAACCAACCCCGCCGCACGTGCATTTTCCCGATACGTGAAAAGTATCGCGGAGCTGTTCATGCGTACCGTCCACGACAAGGAGCTAGACGTCGAATACCGTAACGGCCTCTGGTTCTTCCGATATCGCCGCCGCCGTCTCGGCCCGTTTGAAAGCGAGAACGAGGCGCTGATCGCCGGCAAGAAGTTTCTTTATCTTCTCTACCTCGCCAGGCTGCGAAAAGCAGCCACCGGGCGCGACCGGTCAACCGACGCCTACGCGGCGTTCGGCTACGCGGGATGAGCGCCCGCACGTCCCGAGAAAACCGGTTGGCGGAAATCTGGCGATCCCGACAGGATTCGAACCTGTGACCCTCAGATTAGGAATCTGATGCTCTATCCTGCTGAGCTACGGGACCGCACGCGTCGCTGATACCAGAGCACGATCGCTTTGAAAACTCGTAAAGGCGGCCCTCAGGCGGCCTTGCCGTTGCCCTCGGCGAGCGCCGCCCAGTAGGAGATGCCGAGCGGGATGATTTCGTCGTTGAAGTCATAGGCCGGGTGGTGGAGACCCGCCGTGTCGCCATTGCCGATCAGGATCATCGCGCCGGGCCGCTCTTCCGTCATATAGGCGAAATCCTCTCCGCCCATCATCGGCGCGGCCTTGGTTTCGACCGCATTGTCGCCCGCCACGCGGCTCGCGACCTGCGCGCAGATATCGGCCTCGCCGCTGTGGTTGATCATCACCGGATAGCCCTTGCGCCACTCGATCTCGGCCGTCGCGCCATGGGCGGCGGCGATGTTTTCGGCGATCGCGCGCAGGCGGACCTCGCCGAGTTCGCGGTTCTCCGGCGAGAGCGCCCGGACCGTGCCGCCGATCTCGGCCTCCTCGGGAATGATGTTATGCGCCGTGCCGGCGTGGAACTGCGTCACCGAGACGACGATCGCCGAGACAGGGTCGGCGTTGCGCGAGGCGATCGTCTGCAGGGCCTGGACGATCTGCGCGCCGATGACGATCGGATCGATCGTCTGGTTCGGCCATGCGGCATGGCCGCCTCGGCCGGTGATGGTGATCCTGAACTCGTCGGTCGAGGCCCAGAGCGCGCCGCTGCGGATCGTGAACCGGCCCACCGGCACGCCCGGCATGTTGTGCATGCCGTAGACGCGATCGATGCCGAAGCGGTCCATCAGCCCGTCCTCGACCATCTCGCGGCCGCCGCCGCCGCCCTCCTCGGCCGGCTGGAAGATGACGACCACCGTGCCGGCGAAATTGCGCGTTTCGGCGAGATATTGCGCCGCGCCGAGCAGCATCGAGGTATGGCCGTCATGGCCGCAGGCATGCATCTTGCCGGTATTTTGCGAGGCGTAGTCCTTGCCGGTCATCTCCTTGATCGGCAGCGCATCCATGTCGGCGCGGAAGCCGAGCGTCTCGCCCGGCCCCCTGGACCCCTTGATCACGGCGACGACGCCGGTGCGTCCAAGCCCGGTGACGACCTCGTCGCACCCGAAGCTCTTCAGCTTCTCTTCAACGAAGGCGGCCGTCTCGTGCACGTCGAACAGCAATTCGGGATGGCTGTGAAGATGGCGGCGCCAGCCTGTCACTTCCTCCGCCATTTCGTGGGCGCGGTTGAGAATCGGCATGAACAAGTCCTTCGTTGGGGCGTTGAAACGAACATGGCGGCGGCCGGCGGAGAGAACAAGCCCCGCCCGGGAACAACTTCCACTTGATCCGCCATGTCAGTGGCACATTTCTCCCACAGTGCAAGGCAAGTTCTTGCGGGCGAGCCCGCGATGGCTTGCACGCCGGTCCCGCCTTCGCCTACACAGGCGCGGGGCCGCCTCATCGCCAAGGGAATGTCTATGTTCGCCGGACAACGATCGCCCATGCTTCGCTTCGCATTCGCGCTCCTCTTCGCACTCGTCGCGGGCGCGGCATCAGCCAATCCGTCCATGGTCGTCGATGTGCAGACGGGCCGCGTGCTACAGGCCGAGCGGCAATATGAGCGCTGGCATCCCGCCTCGCTGACCAAGTTGATGACCGCGCTGATCGCCTTCCAGGAGATCGAGGCCGGCCGGCTGACGCCGAAATCGCCGGTGCGCATCTCGCTCGAAGCGGCGCGCAAGCCGCCGAGCCACATGGCCTATCCGATCGGCACCATCGTCACGCTCGACAATGCCCTGAAGATGATGCTGGTCAAGTCGGCCAACGACATCGCCGTGGCGATCGCCGAGTCCATTTCCGGCTCTGTCGAGGAATTCGCCAAGCGCATGAACGCCACGGCGAAAAGCCTCGGCATGGAGGATTCGCATTTCGTCAATCCGCACGGCCTGCACGATCCCGCGCAATATTCGACCGCCTACGATCTCGCCATTCTGGCGCGCACGATCCGCCGGCAATACCCGCAATACGACCACTATTTCTCAACCGAGGCGCTGAAGGACGGCGAGCACACCTTCACCGGCTACAATTTGCTGCTCGGACGCTTCGACGGCGCCGACGGCATGAAGACCGGCTATATCTGCGATTCCGGCTTCAACATCATCGGCTCGGCGACCCGCAAAGGCACGACGCTGATCGCCGTCGTGCTCGGCGAGATGAGCTCGAAGCGCCGCGCCGAGAAGGCCGCCGACCTGCTGGAGGCCGCCTTCGCCGAGGTCGGCAATGAGAGCTTCGAGCCGGTGCTCGCCTCGATGTCGCCGCCGGAGAACCGGTCGAAAGACATCACCAATGTCCGCGTCGCCGTCTGCTCGCAGGAGGCAAACGATGCGCGTTGGGCGGACCGCTCGCTCGACCAGTTCGCCTCGCCCAACCTGCATCCGTTGACGCGCGAGCCGGCGACGATGACGATCTACACCGGCGGCGCGCAGGGCGCCTCCATGTCGGCGATCCTGCTGGCCGGCCAATATGTCGACGAGATCCCCGTGCCGGACCTTCGCCCGGTGCGGCTGTCCGACGAGGTGGCCGAGGCGCGCCAGGCCGCGGGGCTCGACCTCGCCGGCGACCGGGCGATCCCGATCCCCGAATTCCGGCCGGAAGACAGCGGCGCGTGAGGCAGGCCATGCGATCGCTTCCCGTCCAGTCGATTCCGGTGCATGTGCTGACCGGCTTTCTCGGCGCCGGCAAGACGACGCTGCTCAACCGGCTTATACGGTCCGGCGGCTTCGCCAACACGGCGGTCATCATCAACGAGTTCGGCGATGTCGGCATCGACCACCTGCTGGTGGAAGCGGCCGAGGGCTCCGAGCCGATGATCGAACTATCCGACGGGTGCCTGTGCTGCACGGTACGCAGCGACCTCGTCGACACGCTCGTCCAGATCGCCGAGCGCATCGACGCCGGCGCGGCGCTCGACCGCGTCGTCATCGAGACGACCGGCCTCGCCGATCCCGCGCCGGTGCTGCAGGCGATCATCGCGACGCCGGGCCTCAACGAGCGCTTCCATGTCGCCAGCGTCGTGACCGTGGTCTGCGCGGCGACCGGGCTCGCCAGCCTGGAAGGCCACGAGGAGGCGCGAAAGCAGGTGGCGCTGGCCGACCGCATCGTGCTGACCAAGACCGACATCGCGCCACTGAGCGACGCATTGCGGGCAGCCATGTCCGCGCTCAACCCGCTGGTCGCGCCCGTCGACGCGCAGGCGGAGGATTTCGTGCTGGCGCTGGACGACGCGGCCCTGACGGCCGCCGACGTCCCGGCGGAGGCGCACGGGCACGGCCACCATCATCACGACGTCAATCGCCACGACGCATCGATCGAGGCCTTCACGCTGACCCATGACCGGCCGATCCCGGCGGCGACGGTGGAGATGTTCATCGACCTGCTGCGCTCCTCCATGCCGCGCGAATTGCTGCGCATGAAGGGCGTGGTTGCAACGGTCGAGCAGCCGGACAGGCCGCTGGTCGTCCATGGCGTGCAATCGGTCTTCCACCCGCCGGTGCGCCTCGACGGCTGGGGCGGACGGACGCCCGAGACGCGGCTCGTCGTCATCGCACGGAACGGCAACCGCGCCCATATCGAGGGCCTGTTCGCCGCCTTTACCGGCGGAATCGCCCCGGACCGGCCGGACGCGCAGGCGCTCACCGACAATCCGCTGGCCATTCCGGGAATGTGAAGGTCAGCCGCCCCGTTCGATCAGGAAGCGGTGGCCGCCTTCGGCGGTCTCGCTCTCGATGAGCGCGTGGCCGCTTTCCTGGCAGAAATGCGGGATGTCGATGACGGCGAGCGGGTCGCTGGTGTGGACCCACAGGCGCTCGCCCGCCTTGAGACCGAGCATGCGCTTGCGCGTCTTGAGGACCGGCATGGGGCATTTCAGGCCCCGCAGATCATAGGTCTCGGCCATCGGATCAGTTGTTGGAGGAGCCGAACAGGCTGGATAGCGGCGCAGAAGGGCTGGACTGGCCGCCCTGCAGCTTCGCGACAGCCTTGTCGAAGGCCAGCGCCTGCTGCGTCTGCATGGTCTGGTAGGCCATCTGCAGATTGGTCGGCATGCTCATCGGCGGGCAGGAGGCGGTAGCGTTGAACTCGCCCTCTTCCGGCACCGAGTTGAAGACATAGCGCCGGCCGCAGACATCGACCTTCGGCGGCACCTTGGTCAGTTCGAAATGGTCGTAGCCTTCCTTCAGCATCTTCCAGAATTCGAAATTCGGATCGTCGCGATGCTTCGCCATGTTTTCCGGCGTCATGCGGAACGGGAAGGCCTGCACCTGGAAGGCGTCCTGCTTGCCGCCGCGCAGCGCCTCGCGGGCGAAGGCGTAGATCTCCGCGATGTTCTCGTCGGTCATCGAGTAGCAGCCGGCGGACGAACAGGCGCCGTGGATCATAAGGTTCGAACCGGTGCGGCCATTGGCGCGGTCGTAGCGGTTCGGATAGCCGGTATTGAAGGCGAGATGGTACTGGGACTTCGGGTTCAGAAGGTTGAAGGAGATCGAGTAGAAGCCTTCCGGCGCCTGCCGGTCGCCTTCCTTGATCTTCGGGCCGAGCTTGCCGGAATAGGCGCAGATCTCGTAGCTCTTCACCAGGGCGTAGCGGCCGGTGTCCCGCTGCTTCCACACTTCGAGAACGGCCTCGTCCTTGAACAGGCGGACCATGATCGGCGACGATTTCGTCATGCCGTTGGCGGCCATGAAGCTCTTCACGTCTTCGGGGATCGGCGCATTGGCCTTCAGGTCGAGCACATCGCTGGTCTCGCACCCGGCGAGCGCGGTCGCGCAGGCCAGTGTCGCCGCGAGCACGGTCCGTCGGAACATCATCCCTGACTGCCTCGGAAAAATCATCGGTCCCCGCTTATAGTTGACCATTGCTTACCGCAAGGTTTCAGCGGCCCCGGTCACGCAATTGTCAGCGCCACGAATCGGCCGAAAATGCGGCGTCCGTATGACAGCTTCCCTGCGGTCAGGCAATCAGCCGAGATCGCGGCCGATGGCGAGGAATTTCTCGCGCCGCGCCTTTTTCAGCGCCGGGCCGTCAAGCTTGTTCAGCTCCGAGAGCGCGGAATCGATCGTCTTGCGCGTCGTGTCCATGACCTTGCCGCTGTCGCGATGCGCACCGCCGACCGGCTCGTCGATGATGCCGTCGATCACCTTCAGCGCCAGCAGGTCCTGAGCGGTGACTTTCATCGCCGTTGCGGCGTCCTTCGCACGGGCCGCGTCGCGCCACAGGATCGAGGCGCAGCCTTCCGGCGAGATCACCGAATAGATCGCGTGCTCGAGCATGTAGACCTTGTTGGCCGTGGCGATCGCGATGGCGCCGCCCGAGCCGCCCTCGCCGATGACGACGGAGACGATCGGCACTTCGAGATTGAGGCACATCTCGGTCGACCGCGCGATGGCTTCCGCCTGGCCGCGTTCTTCCGCGCCGATGCCCGGATAGGCGCCGGCCGTGTCGACCAAAGTGATCACCGGCAGGCCGAAACGGTTCGCCAGTTCCATGATGCGGACCGCCTTGCGGTAGCCCTCGGGCCGCGCCATGCCGAAATTATGCTTCAGCCGCGACTGCGTGTCGGAGCCCTTCTCCTGGCCGATCACCGCGACCGCGTTTCCGCCGAAGCGCGCGAAACCGGCGATGATCGCCTGGTCCTCGGCGAAGTTGCGGTCGCCGGCCAGCGGCGTGAATTCAGTGAACAGCGCATCGACATAGGCCTGGCAATGCGGCCGGTCGGGATGGCGCGCCACCTGGGCCTTCTGCCAGGGCGCCAGTTTCTTGTAGATCTCGACCAGCGCTTCGGACGAGCGCTTTTCCAGCCGGGAGATCTCCTCGGCCACGTCAACGCCGCCGCTCTCGCCCTGCTGCAGCTTTTTCAGCTCCATGATCTGGCCGTCCAGATCGGCGATCGGCTTTTCGAACTCGAGATAGCTGTACAATGACATTTAAAGAGGTCCGCTGGGTCTCCCTGTTGGCCGTGACGTGGAGGCAAACGCGGCGGATGTCAAGCTTGAGCGCTCGCCCGCTCAGGCGCCCGCCAGCGGGTGATGTTCGGTCACCAGCCGGTGCAGGCGCTCTTCCAGCACATGGGTGTAGATCTGCGTGGTCGAGATGTCGGCATGGCCGAGAAGCTGCTGCACGACGCGCAGATCGGCGCCGTTCTGCAGCAGGTGGCTGGCGAAGGCGTGGCGCAGCACATGCGGCGACAATTTCGCCGCGGAGAGACCGCAGCGCGCCCCTAGCGCCTTCAAATCGCGGGCGAAGACCTGCCGGGCGATATGGGTGGAATAGTTGTCCGCCGGAAACAGCCATGCGCAATCGTCGGCGCGCGGATCGGCGTTGCGGGCGGCAAGGTATTCGCCGAGCGCCTTGCGCGCCGTGTCGGTGACCGGGACCATGCGCTCCTTCGCCCCCTTGCCCCTGACCATGAAGAACGGATCGTCGCGCCAGGCGACGCTGACCGGCAGCGACACCAGTTCGCTCACGCGCAGTCCGGTGGCGTAAAGCAGTTCGAGCAGCGCGCGGGTGCGGATGGCGACCATGCGGACCCGTGCCGGCGCTTCACCGTCTCGCGCCTCGGCCTCCGCGCGTTCGAGCAACTGGCCGACCTCCTCCTCGCTCAGCACCTTGGGCAGCGGCCGCGCCTTTTTCGGCGACGAAATCACGCCGGTCGGGTCGTCGCCGCGAATGTTCTCGGCGTAGAGAAACTGGAAATACTGCCGGAGCGCGGACAATTTGCGCGCCTGCGAGGAGGCGGCGAAACCGGCGGCGTCGAGGCTCTGCAGCCAGGCGCTGATATCCGTCGAAATCGCGTCGGGCAGCTTGCGCGCGCTGGCCTTGCGGACAAAAGCCTCCGCGTCTTCCAGATCGAGCCGATAGGAAGCGAGCGTGTTTTCGGAGGCGCCGCGCTCGGCGCTCATCATTTCAAGGAATGCGTCGATCATGCCCTGGGCTCCCGGCAAGAGCGCCCATGGAATGCCGTCATTCCGGGGGCGCGCAGCGCAACCCGGAATCCAGAGCCGAGAGTGCTGTGAACTGGCCGGTCAATTGCGCCGGAAGGCTGCGCCGTCTCCCGGATCGGGAAGACCCGCAGGATGCACGGCTCTGGATTCCGGGTTCCGCTTCGCGGCCCCGGAATGACGGCGTCGTGGTTCGAGTTCGACTTGTCAGCCACCATCACGACCGCTGTTCCTTCCCCGGTTTACCGAACCGTTCCATTCCAAACACGGCACAGGAAATCGCCGCCGCGTTCCCACTGTGCATGGCGAAGGTTTACCGGCGGTTAGAAACACGCCGGTCAGTAGTCGGGATTGATCCGGTCGCTGGGAATACGCACGCTCATTTCGCGCGGTTTCGGCTCGACATACATCACCAGCGCCCACATGCCGCCATAGATGAGGCCGCCGATCACGGCGAGGGTAAACAGGAAGCGAATCAGGCTAGGCATGGGGGGACCATCTTAACGACCGCCTTTCGTCTCGTGAACCGGTATGCGTCGCGCCGCCGGCAAAATCAAACGCGAACTCGGCCCGCCCGACAATTCTTGACAGCGCAAGCAGGTTCATGCGCTAAGCGGAAAAGGGACGGAAACGAGCCATGGACGCCGAAATCAAAGCCATTTGCGACACGGTGCATGACCGCCTCGGCCAGCGCTCCGTGGTGCTTGTCGGGCTGATGGGCGCCGGGAAATCGGCGGTGGGGCGCAAGCTCGCCGCGCTGCTCGATATGCCCTTCATCGACGCGGACGCAGAGATCGAGACCGTCTCGAAGATGACGATCCCGGAACTGTTCGAGCATTATGGCGAGCCGGAGTTCCGCGCCCTCGAACAGCGCGTCATCGCGCGCCTCCTCAAGAGCGGCCCGCAGGTGCTGGCGACGGGCGGCGGAGCCTTCATCAACGAGACGACCCGCGAGGCGATCCGCCGGGACGGCGTCTCGGTGTGGCTGTCGGCCGATATCGACCTGTTGATGGAGAGGGTCTCGCGCCGCCAGAACCGCCCGCTGCTGCGCGCCCCCGATCCGCGCGGCGTCATGCGGAAACTGATCAGCGAGCGTTATCCGGTCTATCGCCTGGCGGATATCGAGGTCCGCTCGCAGGATATCTCCAAGGAAGAGATGGCCGCCAATGTCGCGTCCGCCATTGCCGGCTTCCTGCAATCGCCGCCCGGCAAACCGGCATCCGAACAAGAAGCCTCCGGCGCTTACGCCGAAACGACGGGAAACACCGGAAAATGACCATGACCGCAGCCGCCGAGACCGTGCATGTCGCGCTCGGTGAGCGTTCCTACGACATCCTGATCGGCCCGGGCCTGCTCGAAAGCGCCGGCGACCATGTTTCGGCGGTCCTGCCCGGCATCCGCGCGGCGATCGTCACTGACGAAAACGTGGCGAAACACCATCTGGCGACCGTGACGGCAAGCCTGAAAAAGGCCGGCATCGACGCCGCGGAAATCGTGCTGCCGGCGGGCGAACCGACCAAGCGCTTCGAGATGCTGCAGGATGTCGTCTACAAGATTCTCGACGCCCGGCTGGAACGCGGCGACGCGGTGATTGCGCTGGGCGGCGGGGTGATCGGCGACCTGGCCGGCTTCGCGGCGGCGATCGTGCGCCGGGGGATGCAATTCGTGCAGATGCCGACGAGCCTTCTCGCCCAGGTGGATTCCTCGGTCGGCGGCAAGACCGGCATCAACGCGCCGCACGGCAAGAACCTGGTGGGCGCCTTCTACCAGCCGCGCCTCGTGCTGGCCGACACCGGCGCGCTCGACACGCTGCCGAAGCGCGAATTCCGCGCCGGCTACGCCGAGGTCGTGAAATACGGGCTGATCGACAGGCCGGATTTCTTTTCCTGGCTGGAGGCCAACTGGCCGAAGATCGAGGCGGGCGGACCGGAGCGCATCCACGCAATCGCCGAATCCTGCCGCGCCAAGGCCGATGTCGTCGCCCGCGACGAGCGCGAGACCGGCGACCGTGCGCTCCTCAATCTCGGCCACACATTCGGCCATGCGCTGGAGGCCGCGGCGAAATACGATCCGGAAATCCTCGTCCATGGCGAGGGCGTGGCGATCGGCCTCGTGCTGGCCCACCAGTTCTCGTCGCGCATGAACCTCGCGAGCCCCGACGATGCGCAACGCGTCGCCGCGCATCTTGAAACGGCGGGCCTGCCGACAAATCTCGATGCCATGAAAATCCATCTCCACGACGCCGAGACGATGCTCGGCTTCATCCGCCAGGACAAGAAGGTGACGCGCGGCGCGCTCAACTTCATCCTGACCCACGGCATCGGCCAGTCCTTCATCGCGAAGGACGTGCCGGTAACGGAGGTGCGGTCCTTCCTCGCCGAGAAGATCGGAGCATAGTCATGGAAATCTGGATCATTGCCGGTGCGGTGCTGCTGCTTGTCGTCATGTCGGCCTTCTTCTCCGGCTCGGAGACGGCGCTGACCGCGACGTCGCGGGCGCGCATGCATGCGATGGAAGGCTCCGGCGACCTGAACGCCAAATCCGTCAACGCCTTGCTGACCCGCCAGGACCGGCTGATCGGCGCGCTGCTGATCGGCAACAACCTCGTCAACATCCTCGGCTCGGCGCTGGCGACCAGCGTCTTCCTGACCCTGTTCGGCCAGACCGGCGTCGCCTATGCGACCATCGCCATGACCGTGACGCTGGTGGTCTTCGCCGAGGTGCTGCCGAAATCCTGGGCGATTTCCAACCCCGACCGCTTCGCGCTTACCGTCGCCCCGATCATCCGCCGCTTCGTCCTGGTCGTCGGGCCGCTGTCGAGCCTCGTCAACGCGCTCGTGCGTCGCATCCTGAAGATGTTCGGCGTCGATCTGAGCGATACGGCCTCGATGCTGAGCGCGCATGAGGAAATCCGCGGCGCCGTCGAGGTGCTCCACAAGGAAGGTTCGGTGGTCAAGGAGGAGCGCGACCGCCTCGGCGGCCTGCTCGACCTCGCCGAGTTGGAAGTCTCCGACATCATGGTCCACCGCACGAACATGCGCATGGTCAATGGCGACCAGGAACCGGCGGACATCGTCGCCGAAATCCTCGAAAGCCCCTATACGCGCATGCCCGTCTGGCGCGGCGAGACCGACAACATCGTCGGCATCGTCCACGCCAAGGACCTGTTGCGGGCGCTGCATGCCGTCGACAACGACCCGTCGAAGATCGACATCATGAAGGTCGCCAACAAGCCGTGGTTCGTGCCCGACACGACGACGCTGCGCGACCAGCTCGACGCCTTCCTGCGCCGCAAGGCGCATGTCGCCCTCGTCGTCGACGAATATGGCGAGGTGGAGGGCCTCGTGACGCTGGAGGACATCATCGAGGAAATCGTCGGCGACATCGCCGACGAGCACGATGTCGACGTCGCCGGCCTGCGCCAGGAGGCCGACGGCTCCGTGGTCGTCGACGGCTCGGTTCCGATCCGCGACATCAACCGCGCGCTCGACTGGGCCCTGCCCGACGAGGAGGCGACGACCATCGCCGGCCTCGTCATCCACGAGGCGCAGACGATCCCCGCCGAGAAACAGGCCTTCACCTTTCACGGCAAGCGTTTCGTCGTGATGAAGCGCGAGAAGAACCGCATCACCAAGCTGCGCATCCGGCCGGTCTAGGCGCGGCTGCGACAGCCCGTCATGCGGTTTGTCGCAGCCTGACGCGTTTCTACACCGTTCGCTTCAATTCCCGGTAATCTCCGCGAGTGCGTAGCGTCAGCGTCACCTCGTTCCCGGTTCGGTTGCGGAAGAACCAGCCGTGATTGCCGCCGAAGGCCGCCCGTAGTGTGCCCTGGTCTTCCGGCACGCCCCGGCCTTTTTCGTAGCTGACCGACTGGCCGCCGCCATCGCCATGCGTGTCGAAATTCAGTTCCGCTCCGTTGGCGGTCCAGTGAAACTCGGCCTCGGCGTTCGCCTCCATCACGAGCTTGAACTCGACGCCCTCGCCGGGCGCGAGCACGATGGAAATCTCGTCAGACCATTCACTGGCCGGCGGACTGGCGGGAACCGGCACCTCGGACGTGTTCTCGATGACGGAGGCAACATCCTCTGCAGGCTGGGGCGGAGCGTTCTGCTGCACGTCGCCCCGTGTCATCGGTTCGGCCACGCCGCCCGCGCGTGCTTGCTGTTCGCGAATAAGCAGGGCCACGATCGCATCGAGGCGCTGGTCGATCTCGTCCAGCCGGTTTTCAACCTCGGCGCTTCCCGGCTGCGGCACCGGCGCTCCGGGATTTGAGAGTGTCTGCTGCACAGCCTGCTCCGTCGCCTGGCGATCGGCTGCCGCCTCCCGGGCAAGCTGGGTCTTGATCTCGCCCATCTCAGTCAGGCCGAGCAGACGCCCGGCCCGTGTCGGGTCGATGCCGTATTCGGCGGGCAACACCACCGTGACGAGCAGCGCGGATGCTACGAGTGCTGCGACTATCGTGGAGCGTTTAAGTCTCGCCGAGGACGGAAGCTCGGCGCGTGTGGGCAAATCGGTATTATACATCGTTCAAACCTCAGGAATTTACGAACAGGCCGGTCAGCTGGTAGCCGATCAGCACGAAGCCGGCGGCCATCATGGCGACGTTGGCGGAATAGGCATGGCGCCAGAAGCTCCTGGTCTTTCGCCAGAAGCCCATGACGATCAGGATCGCCGACAGGGCGAGAAGCTGGCCGATCTCTACGCCGACATTGAAGGAAAGAAGGTTCGGCACCAGCCCGTCGGGCGAGATTTCGTATTCGATGATCTTCGTGGACAGGCCGAAGCCGTGGAAGAAGCCGAACACGAGCGTGGCGACCTTCGTGTTCGGCTGGAAACCGAACCACCGCTGATAGGCGCCCATATTGTCGAGCGCCTTGTAGACGACCGACAGGCCGATGATCGCGTCGATGATGTAGGAATTGATGCCGACGTTGAAATAGACGCCGAGCAGCATCGTCGTCGAATGGCCGATCGCGAAGAGCGATACGTAAAGGCCGATATCCTTCATCCTGTAGAGGAAGAAGATGACGCCGAGCAGGAACAGGATGTGGTCGTATCCCGTAACCATGTGCTTTGCGCCGAGATAGATGAACGGCAGGATGTGCATGCCGCTGATTTCCTGGATATAGCCCTTGTCACCTTCGGCGACCGCATGGGCAAGCGCATCCGAAACGCCCAGGAACGGCAAGCTTAGGAGCGCGAGAAAGACGGGAATGACGGGGTGCCAGCGCGCTTGGCATGGCTGCCCTGTAGAAGTTAATCCTTGCATGGATAGTCCAATCGTCGTCGTTGGAGTTGGCCGCGAGGCGGCCGTGATCAGGCGACGAAGATTGGTCTTGGAGGTCGGTCCAGGCGAGATCCTGCGACGACGCGCGGGAAACGATGCGCTGTCGGATTCCAGCTCCGAACGAAGGTTGGTATCGCTGAAACGACCCCAGCGTGAAGGCTTGGTGTTTCGTGTGAATGATCCGCCGGATGATGGCCTTGACTGGGCGCGTGCTCTTCCTCGCCCGTGTCGTCATGGCTATGGCCATGCTCGGCGACTTCCGCCGGCATCGCCGCGATGTGCGCGGCTTCCGCGAACGTGGTCGGGAGGGCGCCGGCGGGCGACAGCAGGCCAAGCGCCATCGACAGGGCGACGACGAGGCGGAGAACGGTGCTGTAAGGCCGGAACGTCATGCTTAACGAATAATCACCCAAATCCTAAAAAATCCATTGCGTCGCCTCGCTTCGAGGCATTTCTCGCGCCTTGCTATATCCCCTCCCGGGGGATAGGTTCAAGACATGGACCAGCCTCATCGTCACGCCAGCCATCCTTCGATCGTCAACCGCCTGAAACGGGCCGAGGGGCACCTTCGCAAGGTGACGATGATGATCCAGGACGGCCAGTCCTGCCTGAAGATCGCCCAGCAGCTGCAGGCGGTCGAAAACGCCATCGCCAGCGCGAAAAGAAGCCTGATCGAGGACCATCTCAATCACTGTCTTGACGAGGTCGTCGGACCGCTCGACGCCAAACAGCGCGAGGAAATCGACGACTTCAAGGCTATCGCCAAATATCTCTAACGGGAACGCGAGGCGGACCCATGCTCGGAATCCTCTCGAATACCGCCTACCGGAACCTGTTCTCCGCCCAGGTGATCGCGCTTGTGGGCACCGGCCTGCTGACCGTCGCGCTGAGCCTGCTTGCCTTCGACCTCGCGGGAGACCGCGCCGGCGCCGTCCTCGGCACGGCGCTGGCGATCAAGATGATCGCCTATGTCGGGCTGGCGCCGGTCGCCAACGCCTTCGCCGAGAAGCTGCCGCGCAAGGCGGTGCTGATCGGCGCGGATCTGGTTCGCGCATCCGTCGCCCTGTTTCTTCCCTTCATCGACGCGGTCTGGCAGATCTATGTGCTGATCTTCGTCCTGCAGGCGGCTTCGGCGACGTTCACGCCGGCCTTCCAGGCCGTGATCCCGGACATCCTTCCCGACGAGAAGGACTACACGAAGGCGCTGTCGCTTTCCCGTCTGGCCTACGATCTGGAAAACCTCGTCAGCCCCGGCCTTGCCGGCATCCTGCTGGCGGTGATGAGTTATCACTGGCTCTTCGGCGGCACCGTGATCGGCTTCCTCGGCTCCGCGGCGCTGGTGACGGCTACCGCCGTCTCCCGGCGTCCGCAGACGGCGCGCGCCCGGCCTTTCCTCGAGCGGCTGACGCGAGGCGCGCGCATCTATCTCGCGACGCCGAGGCTGCGCGGCCTGCTGGCGCTCAACATGGCCGCGGCGGCGGCGGGCGCTTTCGTCATCGTCAACACGGTGGTCGTCGTCCGCTCCGGCTACGCGGCGGGCGATACCGAGGTCGCGCAGGCGCTGGCCGCTTTCGGCGGCGGTTCGATGCTGGCGGCATTGTCGCTGCCCCGCCTGCTCGACCGGCTGCCGGACCGGATGGTCATGGTCGCGGCCGCCGCCATGCTCGGGGCGCTGACAATGGTCCATGCCCTCTGGATGATCGGCGACGGCCTTCTGCCGTGGAGCGGTTTCCTGGCGGTCTGGGCCGCCAGCGGCATGCTCTATTCCGCCATTCTCACGCCGTCGGGCCGCCTTCTCAGGCGTTCCGCGCATAGCGAGGACAGGCCCGCAGTCTTCGCCGCTCAGTTCGCCCTGTCGCATGCCTGCTGGCTGGTCACCTATCCGCTCGCCGGCTGGGCGGGCGAGGCCTTCGGCATGGGCGCGGCAATGGTGATCCTCGGCGTTCTGGCGCTGGCCGCCTCGATCCTCGCGCTGTTCGTCTGGCCGGCGGGAGATCCGTCCGAGATCGCCCATGAACACCCCGACCTGCCGCCCGACCACCCGCACCTGCAGGGCGTCCACGGCCGACGCCACCGCCATGTCTTCGTGATCGACGACGAACATCGCGTCTGGCCGACACACGGGTGACGCGACGCCGAAAGAATGGAGAGAAAGACCTCATGAACAAACCCGCCGCCGGCCTCGCTTCCAAGGGCATGCTTGCCGATCCGGGCGATCACTTCACAGGACGCTTCGAGGTCGAGCGCAAATATGCGGCGTCCGACCCGGCGGCGATCAGGGCGCATCTGGAATCGCGCGGCGCCGTGCCCTTCACGCTCGAAAACCGCGAGACGGATATCTTTCTCGACTGGCCGGACCGACGGCTGGCGGCTGCCGGCAAGCAACAGGTCGTGCGCTCGATGCAGCCGTCGAACCGGGTGCTGTGGTTCGTCAAGGGACCTGATCCGGACGAATGTATCGCAACCGACATGGAGGATTTCGACAAGACGCTCGCCATGCTGGCGGCGCTGGGCTGCGTCGAGATCGACCGCGTCGAAAAGCAGCGCGACATCTGGTTCCTCGGCGATTTCCACGTGACGCTGGACCATGTGCCAAGCCTCGGAGACTTCGTCGAACTGGCGGTGATGACGGATGACGAGGCGAGCCTTACCGGCTGGGCGGCAAGGATCGAGGCGTTGGCCGCAGAGTTCGGCCTGTCGGCAGACGCGCTGCAGACACGCTCCTACCGCGCCATGCTGACGGAGAAGCGGTGAGCCGTTTTCCGGCTTGAGCTTCCACCGGCTGGAACCTTTATGACGTGGCGTTATGTAACTTCACGCAGGGAGGAGGCTTCGCGATGATGTACGGTTTCGGCGAGGGAGGCTTTTTCGGCATGGGTTTCGGGATGCTCGCGATCGTCCTGTTGATCTTTCTGGTGGGTGTGGCGGTCGGCTTCCTGCTCGGCCGCGCACGCTAGCGCGGCGTCCGGGAGACATCTGGCCATGGCAAACAGGATCATCGTCGCCGGAACCGTGATCGCTGTCGCGGCAATCCTGATCTGGCGGTTCGCGTTGCAGCCGGCGCCGCAGGAGACGACCGCCGCCGGCGTTCCGCTCGTCGAGGTCACCGTGCCGGCCCTGTCCGGGGAGGCGTCGGCGGGAGAGGCGCTCTTCAACGCGAACTGCGCGTCCTGCCACGGCAAGAACGCCGCCGGGCAGGACGGCGTCGCGCCGCCTCTGGTTCATGTCATCTACGAGCCGAACCACCATGGCGACGCCGCCTTCCACATCGCCGCGCAGCGCGGTGTGCGGGCGCATCACTGGCCCTTCGGAGACATGCCGCCTGTCGAGGGCGTCAGCGACGGAGAGGTCGACAAGATCGTCGCCTATGTCCGCACGCTGCAACGGGCCAACGGAATTCACTGACGGAAACCGGCTCTCCGGCGCCCGGTTGCCGGACCGCTGCGAAGGCCTGCCGGACAGATCGCGGCTCCGCCGACAGGAAGGGAACCGCGAAGTGCCGGTGACATTGTCACCCATATGATCCCGCTCGAAGACCGGCCGGAGAATGGAGGCGAAAAATGTCCTATGTCCGCTTTGGACTGATGATCCTCACCTCGACCGTGGTGATGTTTGTCCTGATGTATTTGAACACCTATGCGTTCGAGCACCTCTTCTTTTCCGAGACGCGGCTCTACATGGCGATCCTGATGGGCGCGACCATGGCGCTCGTCATGCTCGCCTTCATGCTGGGCATGTATCGGAACACGGCCCTCAATATTGCGATTTTCGTTGCCGCGATCGTGGTCTTCGCGGGGTCTCTCTGGCTCGTCAGGAGCCAGGCGACCGTGTCCGGCACGAGCTACATGCGAGCGATGATCCCGCACCATTCCATCGCGGTCATGACCTCGGAACGCGCCGGGATCGTCGACCGGAGAGTGCGCAAGCTGGCGGACGAGATCATCGGCGCACAGCGCAAGGAGATCGCCGAGATGCGCTACCTGATCGCCGACATCGCCGGCGGAAATAATGTGCAAGCCATCTACGAGGACCCGCCCGCGACCGTCGGCACGATCGACGATGCGCTCGCCAACACGCTGCGCGCCGAACTGGACCCGTCGCCGGTGAGCGGGCAGGAAGCCGGTGAGGTTCTGACCGACGGCGGGGGCTGTTCCTTCAATCGCAGTCCGGAAACCGACCCGATCCTCCGGATCGCGGCGGGTGGCGGCGAGGCCGTCATGAAGCTGAATGGCGTGATCGTGCCGCTTGCAGGCAGTGAAACCGAAAATGGCGCAAGCACCTACCAGGCGCCGGGCGTGACCATGACCGTCCGTTCCCTCGGCGACAATGCCGACTGGCGGTCGGACGCCGAACTGGTCTTCGCGCTGGATGGCGGGCCGACTGTCGGCTATCGCGGCTTCTACAGCTGCGGCGACTGAGCCATCACCAGCGCACGTTCTCGCCGGGCGCCGCCGGTTCCAGCGCCAGCGCATGGACGCCGTCGGCGATTTCCTGGGTGAGCAGCGCATTGAGAGTGCGGTGGCGCTCGATCCGGCTCAGGCCTTCGAAGGCCGGCGAGATGACGCGGACGCGAAAATGCGTTTCGCCCGACCCGTCCGGCGAACCGCCGGCGTGGCCGGCGTGAAGATGGCTCTCGTTGATCACCGCCATCCGTTCCGGCGCGAGGCTCTGCTCGATTTTTTTGACGATGCGTTCTTCAATCGGACCCATTTGCTTCCTACCTTGCCACTCTGCGCTTTGACGGGTAAACCAGTGCGTCCCTTTGGGCGCTGTACCGGCAATTGCCGCGTTGAATCTTCCACTGTCAATGCTTGTTTGAGGCGGACCGCCGCCCCATAACCATGGTCATATGAAGCCTACTTCGAAATATTTCGATTCCATCCGCATCAATCCGGACGGAAAGAAGAAAAAGAAGCGCGTCGAGGAAACGACGGCGCAGAACTGCCAGTGGGCCGGCTGCGAAAAGCCCGGCACGCACAAGGCCCCGGCCGGCCGCGACCGCGAGGGCCAGTATCTGCATTTCTGCATCGACCACGTGCGCGAATACAACAAGAACTACAATTACTTCTCCGGCCTCGGGGACGACGAGATCGCCAAGTTCCAGAAGGACGCGCTGACCGGCAACCGCCCGACCTGGAAAATGGGCACGCAGCGCATGGACGCGAACGCGACCGCGCCGATGTTCTCGGAGATGAAGTCCGGCTCCGCGCGCTCGATGCGCATGCGCGACCCGAACTGGCGCGCCGATGCGGCGATCCCGCAAATCCGCAAGCTGAAGCCGCTCGAGGCGAAGGCGATGTCGACGCTCGGCCTGAAGGCCTCCGCCACTGCCGAGGACATCAAGACGCAGTACAAGGCTCTGGTCAAAAAGCACCATCCGGATGCAAATGGAGGCGACCGCGCCTCCGAGGAACGCTTCCGCGAAGTCGTGCAGGCCTACCAATTGTTGAAGACCGCCGGGCTGTGCTAACTGCCGAAGTCAGACAACAGCGCCAGCAAACACCGCATGCGGCTTGAGACGCCGCGGTAAGGAAAGACATGAACAAGATGGAACTCGACATCGCCAACATGCCCGACACGCAGGTCGACGTGCGCAAGGTGTTCGGCATCGATGTCGACATGGAGGTGCCGGCCTATTCGGACGCCGACGCCTATGTGCCGGAGATCGACCCGGATTACATTTTCGACCGGGCGACCACGCTCGCCATCCTGGCCGGCTTCGCCCACAATCGACGCGTCATGGTCTCGGGCTATCACGGCACCGGCAAGTCGACCCATATCGAGCAGGTCGCCGCACGGCTGAACTGGCCCTGCGTGCGCATCAACCTCGACAGCCATGTCAGCCGTATCGACCTCGTCGGCAAGGACGCCATCGTCGTCCATGAGGGCAAGCAGGTCACCGAATTCCGGGACGGCATCCTGCCCTGGGCCTATCAGCACAATGTCGCGCTCGTGTTCGACGAATACGACGCCGGCCGTCCGGACGTGATGTTCGTCATCCAGCGCGTGCTGGAATCCTCCGGCCGCCTGACGCTGCTCGACCAGTCGCGCGTCATCCGCCCGCACCCGGCCTTCCGCCTTTTCGCCACCGCCAACACGGTCGGCCTCGGCGACACGACCGGCCTCTATCACGGCACGCAGCAGATCAACCAGGCGCAGATGGACCGCTGGTCCATCGTCACCACGCTGAACTATCTGCCGCATGACAAGGAAGTCGAGATCATCCTGGCCAAGGCCAAGCACTACCAGGACGCCAAGGGCCGCGAGACCGTCAACAACATGGTCCGTCTCGCCGACATGACGCGCGAAGCTTTCAAGAACGGCGATCTATCGACCGTGATGAGCCCGCGAACCGTCATCACCTGGGCGGAGAACGCCGACATCTTCAAGGATGTGGGCTTTGCCTTCCGGCTGACCTTCCTCAACAAGTGCGACGACCTGGAACGCTCTCTCGTGGCGGAATTCTACCAGCGCTGCTTCGGCGAGGAACTGGCCGAAAGCGCCGCGAACGTCGTTCTGAGCTAGGCGGCGGCGCAGGCAGCCATGGCAGGTCCCGGCGACAATTACCGCAAGAAGCCGGCCAAGCCGGTCGACACCGAGCCCTTCAAGCGCGCGGTGACGGCCTGCATGCGCGCCATGGCGGGCGAACCGGAACTCGAGGTCGTCTTCGCGGCCGACAAGCCGGCGTTCGCCGGCAAGCATGCCCGCCTGCCCGATTTGCCGAAGCGCATCACCCAGAACGACGTGATGGTGACGCGCGGCGTCGGCGATTCCATGGCGCTCCGAACCGCATGCCACAATCCGCGCATCCACGCCCAGACCGCGCCTGACGGGGCGGATGCCCGCGCCGTCTTCGACGCCGTCGAGCAGGCCCGCGTCGAGGCGATCGGCGCGCGCCGCATGCCGGGTGTCGGCGACAATATCGAGGCGATGATCGACGACAAGTTCACGCGCGCCAATCTCTCCGCCGTGACGGAGCGCGAGCAGGCGCCGCTGTCCGAAGCCGTCGCGCTGCTGGTCCGCGAGAAGCTGACCGGCCGGCCGACGCCGCCCGGCGCCGCCGCCGTCGCCGATCTGTGGCGCGACTGGATCGACGACAAGGCCGGCGGCGATTTCGCCAATCTCGAAGCGGCGATCGACGACCAGAACGCCTTTGCCCGCGCCGTGCGCGACATGCTGGTATCGATGGAACTCGCCGACGAAATGGCCGGCGAGGAGCCGGACGAATCCGACGACGAGAACGACGACGAGCCGGAAGCCGACGAGGATACCGAAGGCGGCAGCCAGGAAGACAGCGGCGAGGAGCAGTCCGAGTCCGAGGAAAGCCAGGCCGAGAGCGAACAGCCCGAGGCCGGCGAGATGGACGCCTCGCAGGCGACCGCCGACGACATGGAGGAAGACCTCGACGCCGACGCCGAGGAGCCCGGCGAGGCGATCCGTCCCGACCAGCCCTATAACGACATCCTGTCGGGCATCGACTACAAGGTCTATTCGACGGAATTCGACGAGACGATCACCGCGGAAGAACTCTGCGACGAGGCCGAGCTGGAACGGCTGCGCGCCTTCCTCGACAAGCAGCTCGCCAATCTTCAGGGCGTCGTCGGACGTCTCGCCAACCGGTTGCAGCGCCGCCTGATGGCGCAGCAGAACCGCTCCTGGGATTTCGATCTCGAGGAAGGCTATCTCGACCCGGCCCGCCTGCCCCGCATCATCATCGACGAGATGGCCGGCACCTTTGCGCCGCTCTCCTTCAAGCGCGAGCGCGACACGACCTTTCGCGACACGGTCGTCACGCTGCTGCTCGACAATTCCGGCTCGATGCGCGGCCGGCCGATCACGGTCGCGGCGACCTGCGCCGACATCCTCGCGCGCACGCTGGAGCGTTGCGGCGTCAAGGTCGAGATCCTCGGCTTCACGACGCGGGCCTGGAAGGGCGGACAGGCGCGCGAGGCTTGGCTGAAGAACGGCAAGCCGGCCGAACCCGGCCGCCTGAACGACCTGCGCCACATCATCTACAAGAGCGCCGACGCGCCCTGGCGGCGCGCTAGGCGCAATCTCGGCCTGATGATGCGCGAGGGCCTGCTGAAGGAAAATATCGACGGCGAGGCGCTGACCTGGGCATGGCGGCGGCTGGCCGCGCGGCCCGAACAGCGCCGCATCCTGATGATGATCTCCGACGGCGCGCCGGTCGACGATTCGACGCTGTCGGTCAATCCGGGCAACTATCTCGAACGGCATCTGCGCGCCGTCATCGAGGAGATCGAGACCAAGTCCTCCGTCGAACTGCTCGCCATCGGTATCGGCCACGACGTCACGCGCTACTACCGCCGCGCGGTCACCATCGTCGATGCCGAGGAACTGGCCGGCGCGATGACCGAGCAGCTCGCCGCCCTTTTCGAGGAACAAAAGGCGCGCGACAGCCGCCAGCGCAAGGCAGGCTGATGCAGCTTCGCCCGCTGCGCGCCCTCGGGCTTGCCGTCCTGTTCGCCGCATCGGCCGCCCAGGCCGCACCGGACGCCATCACTATGGACGTGACCGCGCGTCCGATCGCCAATTTCCGCATCGGCTCCAGCCAGCAGCGTTTCGGCGAGCTCGAATTCGCCGGCGGTCTGGAGATGAATGGTTCGTCGCGCCATTTCGGCGCGCTGTCGGCAATCCATGTCTTCGGCGACCAGTCCCGCATTCTCGGCGTCGCCGATACCGGCTTCTGGTACAAGGGCCGCATCGAGCGCGACCCGTCCGGACGGGCGACCGGGCTCGCCCAAGTCTCCATGCGCGAAATGACCGAATTCGGCGAAGGCAAGTGGCTGACCGACGCCGAGGGCATGACGGTCTCCGGCGATGACGCCTATGTCAGTTTCGAACGCGTCCACCGGATCGCCGAGCTGAAACTCGGCAAGGACGGATTTCCCGTACTGCAGCGCCAATACGAGCCGCCGGTGGATTTGCGCGAACTGCGCAGCAATCGCGGTTTCGAGACGATCGCCGTCGCGCCGGACGGGCTGGCCTATGCGGGCGCGCTCGTCGGGATCAGCGAGAAGAGCCTCGACAGGAACCGCAACATCATGGGTTTCGTTCGCCACCGGGACGGATCGAGCTTCGAATTCTCGGTGAGGCGCATCGGCGAATTCGACATCACCGACGGCGATTTCCTCCCCGACGGCGACATGATCCTGCTCGAACGGCGCTTCAACATGTCCGACGGGGTCGCCATGCGGCTGCGCCGGATCCGTGGATCGGACATCGAAAAGGGCGCGACGGTGGACGGCGAAATCCTGCTGGAGGCCGACCTGCTCTACCAGATCGACAACATGGAAGGCCTTTCCGTCACCATCGATCCGGACGGCACGCCGCGCCTGACGCTGGTTTCCGACGACAACCATTCCATCCTGCAGCGCAACCTGCTGCTGGAATTCCGGCTGGTGGGAAAGGACGGCGCGCCGTCCTGACGATCAGGCGGGAACGGCCGACCGGTCCATGATGAACCCGCGCAGCACCTTGTAGGGCGCGAGCAACACCAGCGCGACGAGGATCTTCACACAGAAATCGCCGGCGCCGAGCGACAGCCACAGCGGCACCTCGCCACCGATCCCGAGGAACGGAACCGGGAAGGCGAGCGAACCGTCCTCGAGGCCGAAACCGGTATCGAGGAAGGCGAAGCCGGCGGAAAAGGCGACGCCGAAGAACAGCACCGTGTCGATCACCGAGCCGATCAGCGACGAGATCAGCGGCGCCTTCCACCAGGCCGACTGACGCAGGCGCTGGAACACGGCGACATCGAGAAGCTGCGCGACCAGGAAGGCCGAGCCCGACGCGATGGCGATGCGCGGCGTCGCCAGCCAGATCGACAGGGCGACGGCCAGCACGAAACCGGCGATCACGACGACGCGCGCCGCAGCCGGGCCGAAGCGCCGGTTGGTCAGGTCGGTGACGAGAAAAGCGACGGGATAGGTGAACGCGCCCCAGGTCAGCAGATCGGCGAGATTGACGCCGCCAAGCGTCGCCTGGACCGGAAACTGGACGAGATAGTTCGATGCGGCGACGACCGCGCACATCGCGAGAATGAACGGAAGATAAGTGTGTGCCTTACGCATTTTTTTATCCTGGGTGATGCCACCAGTTGGAGTGCGAAATGAAACAGGCCGGCGAACCGGCCTGCGGATGTTACGCTGTCAGGCGCCTTAAATCAGGCGGCCTGGCCTGCGGATTTCTTGGCGATCTGGCGCTTCAGCAGGCGGGCGCGCTGCGAAAGCTCGGCTTCCTTCGCCTTGGCGAGGAAGGCGTCGAGGCCGCCGCGATGCTCGACCGTGCGCAGCGCCGAAGCCGAAACCTTAAAGCGGTAGCTCTGGCCGAGCGCTTCGGACATCAGCGTGACGTGGCAAAGATTGGGGAGGAACCGGCGCCGGGTCTTGTTGTTGGCGTGGCTCACATTGTTGCCGGACTGGACTGCCTTGCCGGTCAATTCACATGCGCGAGACATGGGTTTCCACCTTCGAATTCGGTTGCTACGAACCACAGCACCAACGCCGTTTCCTGTCGCGCCGGACTTTGCGGCGTCGCCGGAGACATACGTCATCTGCGGAAAAGTCACGGTCCTATAGTGACAACCGCGATTTTCGTCAACCGTTATGGACGATTTTGCGCGCGCCAATGCGCAAGATCATGGAAATGCCGCGATTGCGCCGCAAAGCCCGCAGCGAAGGGACAATAATTAAGGTCATACGCCATGCGCCGGACGCTTGCAGCGGCTTTCTTTCTTTGCGCCGCCCTTCATTCAGCAATTTCCCACGCCGACACGACGGTCTACCGGTCCGACTATGCGATCACCGTGCTCGGCCTGCCCGTCGGCACGTCGCGCTTCAAAACGGAGATCGGGCCGGATCGCTACAAGATGACGGGGACGATGTCGGCCAAGGGACTGCTGGCGATGTTCCAGCCGACCAGCGGCAGCGTGACGGTCACCGGGCGGATCGCCGCGGACCGGATCGACGCGCGCACCTTCACGCTGAACTACACCTCCGGCGACGACAAGCAACTGACCGAGATCGGCTTCGCCAAGGGCGGCGTCGCCTCCACGGTCAACAAGCCGAAGGTCAAGAAGCGCAAGGACTGGATCGAGGTGACGGCGGCGCAGCTGAAAGGCGCCACCGATCCGATCAGCGCCCTGCTGATCCCGGCAAAGGCTCCCGGCGAGGTCTGCGACCGGACCGTGCGGATATTCGACGGCGCCATGCGTCTCGACGTCAAGCTCGCCTTCCAGCGCATCGTCCCCTGGTCCGTCGGCGGACAGAGGGGCGACGCCGTGATGTGCCGGGCGACATTCGAGCCGGTGTCCGGCTATCACAAGGGCCGCAAGGAGATCGCCTGGCTGCGCGAAAAAGGCCGCATGGACGTCGCCTTTGCCACGATCGAGGGCACCGGCGTCTATGCCCCGCTGCGGGCGACCGCCTATACCCAGATCGGCCCGGTGCGCGTCTATGCGACCCGTTTCGAGATCTCCGCGGAATAGCCGTCCGGCCCGGTGCGTGCGGAGGCCTTGACTTTGCGCTCACGCCCGGCGACGGGAGGTCCATGAGTGAGATCGCCGCTGACCAGGCCCCGGACCGCAAGCGCTTCATCGCCACGCTGATCGGCTTCAGCGCGGTCCTGATGTGGGCGCTGCTCGCCCTGTTCACCGCTGCCTCGGGCACCGTTCCGCCGTTCCAGCTGTCGGCCATGTGCTTCGCCATCGGCGCGGCGATCGGCTTTGCCGCCAATACGCGGCGGAAGTCCCGCCGGGCCGGGCGCGCTGCCATCCCGTGGCAGGCCTATGCGCTCGGCATTGGGGGCCTGTTCGGCTACCACTTCCTCTACTTCACCGCCTTGCGCCACGCGCCCGCGGTCGAGGCGAGCCTGATCTGCTATCTGTGGCCGATGCTGATCGTCACCGGCTCGGCTTTGATGCCCGGCGAAAAGCTCGGCTGGCACCATCTCGTCGGCGTCGCCTGCGGCTTCGCAGGCACGGCGCTGATCGTCACCGGCGGCGAGGGCTTCTCGCTGAAGACGGAATATCTCTACGGCTACGCCATCGCCATCGCCGCGGCCTTCACCTGGTCGTCCTATTCGCTCCTGTCGCGGCGCTTTTCCGCCGTGCCGACCGACATCGTCGCCTGGTATTGCCTCGCGACCGCCATCCTGTCCGCGCTCGCCCATCTGGCGCTGGAGACGACCGTCTGGCCTCAGGGCATGACACAATGGCTCGCCGTCGCCGGCCTCGGGGCGCTGCCGGTCGGCGCGGCCTTCTATGTCTGGGATTACGGCGTAAAGCACGGCGATATCCAGGTTCTCGGCGCGTCGAGCTATGCCGCGCCGCTGTTCTCGACCATCATCCTGATCGCCGTCGGCCTGTCCGAGGCGAGCTGGGCGATCGCGCTCGCCTGCCTGCTGATCACGGGCGGCGCGGCGATCGCGGCAAAGGATCTGCTGCTTGCGCGGAGGAGAAAGCATGCTGCCATTTGAGGGCGGAGTGACCAACACCGAGAACGGAACGCTGCTGCTCGCCATGCTGCTGGCGGCCGGCTACATGTTCTACGGGCAGCGCCGCACCACGCCGTTGAAGGTCGTCGCGAAGACCTTGTCGGTGACGATGCTGGCCGGCCTGTCGGCTTCGGCCGGCGGACCGTGGCTGCTGACGCTGGCCCTGATGCTCTGCGCGGCGGGCGATTTCTTCCTCGCCATCGAACAGATGGACAAGCGCTTTTTCCTGGCCGGGCTGGCGGCGTTCCTGGCGGGGCATGTCGCCTATGTCGTTCTCTTCCTCGCGCTCCCCCAACCCGGGAACGCCCTGCCCCAACTGGTGCTGGCGATCGTCGGCGTCGCGATGGTGGCGATCGCGCTCGGCATGGGCCGCAGGCTGTTTCCCGTCACCGACGAACTGCGCTGGCCGGTAACCGCCTATGTCACCGTGATCCTGATCATGGGGCTGGCCGCCTTGTGGAACGGCGCGGGCCTCATCGTCGCGGGCGCGGCGAGCTTCATGGTGTCCGATTCGATCCTTGCGGCGGAGCGCTTCCTGATGAAGCCGGAGAGCCCGTTCCGGCAATTCGCCGGCCCTGCCGTCTGGATCACCTATTTCGCCGCCCAGGTGCTGATCCTGTTCGGCGTGCTGGGTGTTTTTCTGGCCTAACCGCCCCGCGGCGCGCGCGGCGTCGGCCGCCAGTCCGGTGGGGCGAGCTCGAATTTCGCGAAATCGAATCCCGGCGCGACGGTGCAGCCGACCAGCGTCCATGCGCCGAGCGAGGTCGCCGTCTGCCAGCAATTGGCCGGCACGACGATCTGCGGGCGCTCGCCCATCGAGAGATTGGCGCCGAGCCGGAAGGCCTGCGCGTCATGGCCGTTCTTCGACAGCGTGATCACCAGCGGCGCGCCGGCATAGAAATGCCAGACCTCGGCGGCGTCGGTGACACGGTGCCAGTGAGAGACGTCGCCCGCTTCGAGCAGGAAATAGATCGCCGTCGAGTGACTGCGCCCTTCCACGCCGTCCGTGTCGCGGAAGGACTCGGCATACCAGCCGCCTTCCGGATGTGGCTTCAGGCCGAGTTCCTTCTTGATCCGCTCGGCGGCGAGATTCTGCATGACGGCCTCAGAAATTGTCCTTGCGCTTGCGGATCTCGGCAAAGACATCCTCGTCGCTCGCATCCGCCATGCCGAGATGGGCGCGGATCGCCGGATCGTCGGGCCGCAGGAAGGGGTTGGTCTTGAACTCCGTCGCCAGCGGCACCGGAAGGGTCGGCTTGCCCTCCGAGCGCAGCCGTTCGACCGTGGCGGCCCGCGCCTGCAGCGCCTGGTTGTCGGGATCGACGGACAGCGCGAAACGGGCGTTCGCCAGCGTATATTCGTGACCGCAATAGAGCATCGTTTCCGCCGGCAGGGCCTTCAGCTTCGAAAGCCCGGACCACATCTCCGCCGCGCCGCGCTCGAACAGCCGCCCGCAGCCCATCGAAAACAGCGTGTCGCCGGCAAACAGAAGCCCGGCCTTCGGCGAATAATAGACGATATGACCGGCGGTGTGGCCGGGCGTCTCGATGACCTCGAAATCGAACACGCCGAAGGAGAACACCTCCCCCTCGCCGACCGCCGTGTCGATACCGGGGATCTTGTCGGCCTCGCCCTTCGGCCCGGTGATATGGCAGCCGAAACGCTCCTTGAGCTCCAGATTGCCGCCGACATGGTCATGATGGTGATGGGTGGTCATGATGTCCGTCAGCGTCCAGCCCTTGGCCTCGAGACGATCGATGATCGCAGCCGCTTCGGGCGCGTCGATGCTCGCCGTCCGCCCGCTTTCCGGATCGTGTATGAGCACGCCGAAATTGTCCGACAGGCACGTGAACTGTTCGATCTGCAACACCTTTGCACTCTCCCTTTCGTGATGGCGGCCATTGCCCCGCGACCGGATTTGTTGCACCTGTCGGAGGTGGACGCAACCGGCTGGAGCGTGACGCGAGTGCATATGGATATCGTGGAGATCCGCGGCTTCTATCACAGCCTGCTCGGCGAGATGGCGACGCGCTCCATCGGCATGGGGCTGACGCGCATCTGGCAGCCCATGCCGAACGAGCGGCTGCTCGGGCTCGGCTATGCGCGGCCCTGGCTCGACCGCTTCGAAAGAGACACCGAACGCACGCTTTCCTTCATGCTGGCCGCGCAAGGCGCGATCAAATGGCCGCGCAACGGCGCGTCGCGCTCGGCGCTCGTCTTCGACGAGGAACTGCCGCTGCCTGATTCCGCCGTTGACCGCATCCTGATGGTGCATGCGCTGGAACATGCCGAAAATCCGCGCGAGACGCTGATGGAGGCCTGGCGCGTGCTCGCCCCGAACGGAAAGCTGGTCCTCGTCGTGCCCAACCGGCGCGGCATGTGGGCGCGCTTCGAACACACGCCTTTCGGCACCGGGCGGCCCTTTTCGCGCGGGCAGATCTCGAAATTGCTGCGCGAGGCGAATTTCACCCCCGGCGCGATGACCGAGGCGCTGGCATTCCCGCCGGTCAGGGTCCGCTCGCTGTTGCGCATCGCCTACCAGGTCGAACGGACGGGATTGCGCTTCTGGCCGGTGTTTTCCGGCGTCCTGATCATCGAGGCGCACAAGCGCATGTTCCAGGGCCTGCCGGTCGCCGCCCGCCAGTCGCGCCGCGTCTTCGTTCCGGTGCTGGCCCCGCAAGGCGCCGCGCGCGCAATCGACTGAATCGACCTTCTCGACATTTGCACGGGCGGGCGCTATTGCCCTGCGGTCTGCAACCGCACCTCTTTTTTACAGGAAAGTCCGAAGCGATGTCCGCGCCCGAAAACCCGATGCGTCCCGTCCCCAATCCCGGCGTGATGGACATCGCGGCCTATGTGCCGGGCAAGAGCAAGGCAAAGCCGGGCGTCAAGCTGCACAAGCTGTCGTCGAACGAAACGCCGCTGGGCGCGAGCCCCGCCGCCATCGAGGCCTACAGGGCCGAGGCCGAAACGCTGGAACTCTATCCCGACGGATCCTCCAGCGAATTGCGCAAGGCGATCGCCGAGGCGCATGGCCTCAATCCGGACAATCTGCTCTGCGGCAACGGCTCGGACGAACTGCTCGGCCTCCTCGCCCACACCTATCTGAAGCCCGGTGACGAGGCGATTTTCACCGAGCACGGTTTCCTCGTCTACAAGATCCAGATCCTCGCCAATGGCGCGACCCCGGTCGTCGCGCCCGAGACGGATCTCTGCGCCGATGTCGACGCCATCCTGGAACGCGTCACCGAGCGCACGAAAATGGTCTTCCTCGCCAATCCGAACAACCCGACCGGCACCTATGTCCCGGAATCGGAGGTCAAGCGCCTGCATGCCGGCCTGCCGAAACACGTCCTGCTGGTGATCGACGCGGCCTATGCCGAATATGTCCGCCGTAATGACTATTCGGCTGGCGTCGAACTGGTCTCCGACAACGAGAATGTCGTGATGACGCGGACCTTCTCGAAGATTCACGGCCTTGCAGCGCTGCGCATCGGCTGGATGTACGGCCCGGCCCATGTCGTCGACGCGCTCAACCGCGTGCGCGGCCCGTTCAACCTGAATTCGGCGGCGATCGCGGCCGGCTCCGCGGCGATCCGCGACCGCCGTCATGTCGACGAAGCGGCACTCTTCAACGAGCAATGGCTGCCGGTCGTCAGTGCCGCGCTGAACGGGATCGGGCTGAAAGTGACGCCGAGCGTCGGGAATTTCGTCCTGATCCAGTTCCCGGAGGACGATCCGGCGCATTCGGCCGAGGCCGCCGACGCCTGGCTGACCGAACGCGGCTATGTGCTGCGCGCCGTCGGCGCTTATGGCCTGCCGAACGCGTTGCGCATGACGATCGGGTCCGCCGAGGCGAATGAAGGCGTCATCGCCACGCTGACCGAGTTCATGGGCCGCGCCTGAGCCATGGCCGACAAGGAACCCCTCTTCGCGCGCGTCGCGCTGATCGGCATTGGCCTGATCGGCTCGTCTCTGGCGCGTGCCATCCGCAGCAAGGGTCTCGCTGGCGAGATCGTGGTCCAGACACGCCGCGCCGAAACGCTCAGACGCGCCGAGGAACTGGGCCTCGGCGACCGCTACGAGGCGGACGCCACCGAAGCGGTGAAGGGCGCGGATCTCGTCGTCCTGTCGATCCCCGTCGGCGCTTGCGGCGCGGTCGCGGCGGAAATCGGACCCCATTTGCAGAAGGGCGCGATCCTGACGGATGTCGGCTCCACCAAGGGCACTGTCGTCAGCGACGTCGCCCCTTACGTGCCCGAGGGCGTCCATTTCATTCCCGGCCACCCGATCGCCGGCACCGAGCATTCCGGCCCCGATGCCGGCTTCGCCTCCCTGTTCGAGGGCCGCTGGACGATCCTGACACCGCCGCCCGGCGCCGATCCCGCCGCGATCACGAAACTGACCGAGTTCTGGACCGCCTGCGGCTCGAAGGTCGACACGATGGACCCGGACCACCACGACCGCGTGTTGGCCATCGTCTCGCATCTGCCGCATATCATCGCCTACAACATCGTCGGCACGGCCGACGATCTCGAAGCGGTGTCGAAATCGGAAGTGATCAAATATTCCGCGTCCGGTTTCCGCGACTTCACCCGTCTCGCGGCGTCCGATCCGACCATGTGGCGCGACGTCTGCCTGTCGAACCGGGACGCGATCCTGGAGATGCTGGGCCGGTTTTCCGAAGACCTGGCCTCGCTGCAAAGGGCGATCCGCTGGGGCGACGGCGACAAGCTGTTCGACATGTTCACCCGGACCCGCGCCGTGCGCCGCTCGATCATCGAGGCCGGCCAGGAGGTCGATGCGCCGGACTTCGGCCGCCACCCCGAAATCGCCAGGATCAAGGCAGAGGACGGCGACTAGCCCGCTCCCCTAACCCGAAAGGCCGTCCATGCCCCTCTCGCTCTACGATGTCAGCATTCCGGTCTTCTCGCGCGCGTTGCAGAACATGTCCGCCTTTCTCGAAAAGGCGCGGACCTGGGCGGACGAGACCGGGCTGGAGCATGACGAGATCCTGAATGCCAGCCTCTATCCGGACATGCCGTCGCTGATCGGCCAGGTGCAGCATGCCTGCGATGCCGCAAGGCTGACGGCGGTGCGCGTCGCGGCGATCGAGCCTCTCGACATTCCGGCGACGGAAAAGACCTTCGACGATCTGGAAGCGCGTATCGTCCGCACGCTCGGCTATCTCGACGCGGTTCCGAAGGACGCCATGGACGGCCGCGAGGACGTGAAGGTCGTGCTCACCCGGCCCGACCACGAAGTGACCTTCATCGCGCGCGACTACATGCTGAGCTTCGCCCTGCCGAATTTCTATTTTCACGTCTCGATGGCGTTTGCCGTGCTGCGCCACAATGGCGTGCCGGTGCGCAAGCCCGACTTCATCAGCGGGCGCTACACCGAATAGGGTCGTCGCGGCCCTAATCGAGCGGTGGGATCCTGCCGAGCGGGATGAAGCCGAGCGCGGCGCGGCCGTCACGGATGCTGACCGGCAATTGCAGTTCCGGCGTGCCGTCCGGCCCCGCCTGTTTCTGCCCCGACGCGACCATGTCGATCTGGCTCGCATACTCCGGAAAGACCGGCTTCATCGCGGCCGCGAAACCGGCCGGATCGACGATGATGATTTTCAGCGTCGCATCGATCAGCCCGTCCGCCCCGATCTCGAACGGTCCGCTGACGAGGAAACCGCGTTCCGGCGTCAGCAGCAGCGCGAGGCGCTGGATCTCGCCGGCCACGCCGCGCAGCGTCGAGACGCCCTGCGTGGCCAGCGCGACGCCGTCCTTCAGCCGCAGGTCGGCATCGCCCGACAGGGTCGGCAATGTCCGGCCCGCGACGAAACGGGGATCGATTGTGAGGCCTTCGTAGCGCAGCGCAAGATCGAGCTCTTCGCCCTGCGTGCGCATATGCGCCTCGCCATGCGTCGCGGTCAGCGCCTTTTGCAGTCCGGCGAAGGCCAGGTCGAGATTGTCGAGTGCGACGGAAACGCGCTCCGGCAACGGTTCGGCGAGCGTGGCCGTGACACGGCCCAGCGACCAGTTCGCCTTCACCTGGCCGACGACCGGGCTGGCAACCGAAACCGGGGCGTCGAGTTCGGCATAGATGCGGTTCGGCTCATAGACCTGCGCGGCGCTGCGGAACGCGCCGGCTTCGACGGTCAGCCCCTCGGCGGGGCGCTCCATGTCGAGCGAAGTACAGAAGATCTCGAGGCGGAACGGATAGCCGCGCACGTCGCGGTCGGCGCAATCGATGGCGAGGCCGAGCCCGCGCTGTTCCTCGACAAAGCCCGCAGCCTGCGTTTCCACCTGGCCCGCGAGCCAGTACCATCCGCCGGAATAGGCGATGACGGCGACGATGATCGCGACGCCCAGCCAGCGAATGCGGCGGCCGGCATTGTAGCGCGGTTTTTCTTTGTTCTCAGCCATGCTAGACGCCCATCGCCCGCGATTGTGGAATGAATAAGTGCTTATGGAAGATTTCTGGGTATTCGGCTACGCATCGCTGATGTGGAAGCCCGGCTTCGACCATGTCGAACGGCGCCGGGCGCGCCTGTTCGGCTATCATCGAAGCCTGTGCATCGCCTCCTACGAACATCGCGGAACGCCCGAGCGCCCGGGTCTCGTCATGGGGCTCGACCGGGGCGGCTCCTGCGTCGGCGTCGCCTTCCGGGTGGAGGGAGACAGGCACGAGCCGGTCATGGCCTATCTGCGCGAACGCGAGCTCGTCACCAATGTCTATCTGGAACGGACCGGCACGCTGGCGCTCGACGACGGACGGATCGTCCCCGGTATCGCCTATGTCGCCGACCGGGCGCATGGCCAATATGCCGGAAGGCTGGAGGTCGGGGAGGCGGTGACGCGCGTCTGCGGCGCCGTCGGCGGCATGGGGCCGAACGAGGATTACGTGATCAACACCGCCGAGCATATCCGCACGCTCGGCATCCGCGATCACTGGCTGGAACATGTCGTCGCCGGCATCCGGCAGCGCATGGGGATCACGCCGCACCAGTTCGGCTGACCGCCGCCGCCTTCAATTCGGCGACGCGCTTCTTCGCCGTCTCCGGGAAAGGCGGCGCGTTCGGATCGTCCGCCAGTTCGAGCAATTGCCGGTCGCAGGCCGTCTCGATGCGCTCGACCAGCGTCTTGTGGAACGTCTCGCGGTCGAGCCCCGGCATGATCGGATCGAGCACCTCGACCTTGATCATGCCCGGATAGCGCATGAAGGAACGCCGCGGCCAGAAAAGCCCGGCATTGTGCGCGATCGGCACGACCGGAACGTTCAGCCGCTCATAGAGATTGGCGACACCCATCTTGTATTTGGGTTCGGCGCCGGGCGGGCGGCGCGTGCCTTCCGGATAGATCATGATCTGGCGGCCCTGGCCGATGGCGCGCAAGGCGCCGCGATTGACCGATTCGATCGCCTTGACCCGATGGCCGCGGTCGATCGGGATCATGTCCATCTTGGCGACATACCAGCCGAACAGCGGCACCCACATTAATTCGCGCTTGAGGATCAGCACCGGATCCGGCCACCAGGGCAGACAGGCGAACGTGTCCCAGGCCGACTGGTGCTTCGGCGCGAGGATATAGCTTCCCTCGGGCAGCTTCTCCTTGCCGATCACCACATGGTCGGTTCCGACGATCAGCTTCATCAGCCACAGATGCGTGCGCGCCCAGAACTTCGGCACGAACCAGGCTTTCTTGCGCGGCGCGAGAAAAAAGAAAGGCGAGAACACGATCATCTCGACGAGCGTGACCGCGTAGAACAGGAAATTGAAGAGAAAGGATCGAAGAACCAGCAAGCTCATACCCGGATGCGTTCGGACAAATCCGGTCACGCGATACACGCCAGCGCCGCCCAACGCAAAGGTTTAACCGGACGCGGCGCTATTCGGATGCGGTCATCGCCGCCCTGTGCACATCTTCGCCGGCGCCGAGATGCGGCGCGACCAGCGTGCGAAGCCGGGCGGCGGAATATTTCGCATATTCACCGAGCAGCACCCGGTAACGGCTCGCCTGCTCGGCCGCCGTATCGCTTTCATGCTGGCTGGCGACCACGGCATGCGGGATCAACTTCACATCCGCCAGGGCGCTGTGCAATTCCAAAAGGCTGCGCGGCATGTGGTAGTCATTGGTGACGACGAGCAGCGAGCGATAGCCATGCTCGGCGACCCAGTCGGCGGTTTCGATGGCGTTGCCGATCGTGTCGAGCGCCTCGTGATCGATGTCGACGCAACAGTTGAAGCGGTCCGAGTCGGCGGCAAACGTCTTTGCGAGAACCGCACGCGAGGCGGAAGGATGAACGCCGCTGATCAGCAGACGTTCGCCCTTTTCGGCATTGAGCAGTTTCACCGCTTCATCGACACGCGCGACGCCGCCGGTCAAGACGACGATGCCGTCGGCGCGGGCGTCCGGCGCGTCCTTGCGATAAAACGAAACCTCGGAAAGAAAGATGGCGAATCCCGCGCAATAGAGCGCGAGAAACAGGGCCGAGGCGATCGCCGCGACGCGGACAAGCCGGCTTCTCCGGCGAAAAGCTTCCTGCTTCCGCACTACCGTCGACCCCATGAAGTCTGCCGATCCACCACGCCCCTCGGTGTCAGTCGCGTCACTCATTCAAAATGCGATACCGCCGAATTGGGGCGCGGCATAGGTAAAAAGCACGCCTCGGGCCGCGCGATGCCGCCAAAATCGATTTGAATCGGCGGTTTTCAGATTGTTCAATCCAGCCGGCCGGGATCGGCGCTGCGGCCGTCGATGTCGCGCAGGGTTTGCAACACCGTGATTCGCGTCGTCAGCGCGGTCAGGAAACCGACGAGGATGATCACCCCGACAACGCCTGCATAAGCCCCCGCCCCGATGGCGAAATCGCCGAAGAAGGCGGAGGCCTGCTCGCCTTCCGGCGTGATGATGTTGCGCGCCGACCACCAGCTGACCAGCATGAAGACGAGCGCCGCCCCGCCGCCGCCGACCAACCCGCCCCAGATGCCCGACAGCAGGAAGCGGGTCTGGAATTGCTGCGCGATGAACGCGCCGCGCGCGCCGACGAAATGCAGCACCTCGATGATGTGCTGATTGCCGGCCATGGCGCCGCGCGTCGCGAAGATCACCGTCAGCACCAGGGCGCACAGGACGAGCGCCAGGATCGTGACGCCGATCGCCGTCGTGGTGCGCGCCATGCCGACGAGGCGGTCGACCCAGGCGCGGTGATCGTCCAGCGAGGCGTGCGGCACCTGCTCGAAGATCGTCGCGGCCAGCTTCGGAAAATCGGGCGGATTGGTCTCGTCGATAGTCACGACCACGAGCCGCGGCACCGGCAATTCGTCGAGACCAAGCCCTGACCCGAGCCACGGTTCGAGCAGCGCCACCGTCTCCTCGCGGCCAATGATGCGCGCGCCGCGGACGCCCGGAAACTGTTCGGCGATGGCCTCCGCCTTTCCGAGCGCGGCCTCCATGTCGAAATCGTCGGCCGGACGGATCTGGATCGTCGCCTCGCGCGCGATCTGGCTTTGCCAGGTTTCCGCGCTCTTGTTGACCAGCGACACCGCGCCGACGGCAAGACAGGCAAGAAAGGACATGATCGCGATCACCAGGATCAGCGCCTGACCGGTGACATTGGCGGGCGGCACGATCGGCGCGAGCACGCGCAATCCGGGCACGCGCGCGCCACCGGCGGATTTTCCGCCCGTCAGCTTCAGCCGCGGCAGACGGCCCGTTCCGGGCCTTATCTTGATGGTCGGCCGCTCATTCATAGATTTCGAGCTGCCCGTTGGAGAGGATCATGCGGCGCGCCTCGACCTGGTCCATCAGGCCGAGATCGTGGGTGGCGATCACCACCGCCGTGCCGAGCCGGTTCAGTTCGAGGAACAGCCGCAACAGCCGCCGCGCCATCGGCGTGTCGACATTGCCGGTCGGCTCGTCGGCGAGCAGGATCTCCGGCTGGTCGATCAGCGCCCGGGCGATCGCCACGCGTTGCTTCTCGCCGCCGGACAGAACCGGCGGAAGAGCATGGATGCGTTCGCCGAGCCCGACCCATTTGAGCAGTTCCAGCACGTCGTGCTGATAGGAGCTTTCCTCCTTGCCGCGCACCCTGAGCGGCAGACCGACATTCTCGTAGATCGTCATGTGGTCGAGCAGGCGGAAATCCTGGAAGACGACGCCGACACGGCGGCGCAGAAGCGGCAATTCCTCGGGCTTTATCGTCGCCATGTCCTTGTCGAAGATGGTGATCAGCCCGCGCGTCGGCCGCAAAGACATGAACAAAAGGCGCAGCAATGTCGTCTTGCCCGCGCCGGACGGCCCGGTCAGGAACTGGAACGACTGTTTCGGGATGGAGAAGGACACGTCACGCAGGACTTCCGGCCCCATCCCGTAGCGCAGTCCGACATTCTCGAATTTGATCAAGCCCGCCGTCCGAATCGCAAGAACTGCATGGCGAAGGCTTAAAACAGCACAGGCGCAAATGGAACCGACAGCATATCGGAGTGCTCCGCCAAAACCTTCGATTAACCAAGGCCGCGTAGAACACAATCATGGCGGTTCCGCGTTCTGCGGTCCGGTGACCGAGGAGTGCGGGCGTGGCGCACAACATTATCGACGCGGAATTCGAGACCATCCGGCCGGGCGACGGCCGGCATCCGGTCCGCAAGCCGCCGGAAAAGAAGGCCGTTGCCGCAAGGCAGTCCTCCGCCAGACAGGTCTCCGACGACCAGATCGACATCCTGAAGTCGCAGACGCCGGGAAAGAGCTTGCCGAGCCGGCGCGCGCAGATCGCCTATATCCTGTCGGTGCTGTTTTCCTCCATCGCCGCCTTTCTCGTCTCCGGCGGCCATGTGCTTTTGCAGGGCGCGCCAACCGAACCCGCGACATTGGCGCTGGAAGTCCTCCAGGATCCTGCCGGCGGCCGGACGATCCGCCCCGATGTGACGACGGTGAGCGCCACAGTGCGCAACGCCACGGCCGATACGCACCGCGTTCCCGATGTGCTGCTGACCTTCCGTTCCGCCAACGGGACGGGCAATCTCGTCTATCGCGTTCCCCGCGGCGAAACGCTCCAACCCGGCAAAAGCCTTGCGTTTACCGTAAGAATGCCGAAAAAACCCGGATATGCTCAGGCGCCCAGCCTGAAATTCGACATCAACGGGGTTTGACATCATGCCGATCGTTCGGGGCAAGCGGATAGAGGTTCTCTATTCGGCATCCACCATTGCGGCCCGCAATCTGGAACTGGCGAAGGACATCGCCGAACGGGACTACAGCAGCCTGCTGGTCATCTCGGTCCTGAAGGGGTCCTTCATCTTCTCGGCCGACCTCGTGCGCGCCATGCATGATGCGGGTCTCGAACCCGATGTCGAATTCATCATGCTGTCGACCTACGGTGCCGGGACAGAGGCCGGCGAGGTGAAGATCCTGCGCGACATCGATTCCGATGTCGCCGGCAGGGACGTGCTGCTGGTCGACGATATTCTCGAATCCGGCAAGACGCTCACCTTCGCCCGCGAACTGATCCTCGAGCGCGGCGCAAAGAGCGTCGGCATTTGCGTGCTGCTCGACAAGTCGATGCGCCGCCAGGCCGCCACGCCGCTGCAGGCCGATTTCGTCGGCTTCGAATGCCCCGACCACTTCGTCGTCGGCTACGGCATGGATGTCGGCCACGCCTTCCGCGAATTGCCCTATGTCGGCATCGTCACCGGAGACGCCTGATGGCGCATATCCTGCTCGTCGAGGACGACGATTCCGTCCGCGCCTTCACCGCGCGCGCCTTGCAGATAGACGGCCACACGGTCGATCAGGCCGATGATGGCGATATCGGGCTCGAAAAGGCCGCTGCGAAGGCCGGCGGCTACGATCTCGTCCTGTCCGATATCCGAATGCCGACCATGGACGGCATCGAAATGGCCAAGGAACTGGCGAAGGACTTCCCGGACCTGAAGATCCTGCTGATGACCGGCTATGCCGAGCAGCGCGAGCGCGCCCGCGATTTGTCGGCGATCATCGTCGATGTCGTGCAGAAGCCCTTCACGCTGGCCGAAATCCGCACCGCGGTCGCCAAGGCGCTGGCCGCCTAGTGCATTTCAGGTTGCGATGGAATCATAATGCGCTGCCTCTCGCCTTTGGCTCGAACGCGCATTTTGATGCAGATGTTTCAATCTAAACCTGAATTGCACTAGTTCAGCTCCAGCAGCCGTTCGAGATATTCCTTCTCGAGCTGCGGCGACAGCGCGTTGCCGAGGCGCTTGCGGATCGCATCGAGGATCTCGCGGGCGCGGCGGATATCGATCTCGTCGGGCACCTTGACCGTATCGCCGAAATCCGGTCCGGCGGAACGCTGCGGCCGGCCGAGCGGATCGCGGTCGAGCCCGTTGCGGTTGGAGCCGGTCGGATCGCCCTGGCCTTGGCCCTGCCCCTGCATGGCCTGCTGCATCTGCTGCATCATATTGTCGGCGCCTTGCCTTAGCGCTTCCATCGCCTGGCCCTGATCGTTGAAGGCCTGCTCGCCTTGGCCTTCTCCGAGCGCCTGCCCGGCCTCGCCCATTTCGCGGCCGGCCTCGCCGAAGGCTTCGCCCGGATTGATGCCCATGCCGCGCAACCCGTCCATGAACTGCTCCAGCCGGTCGCGCAGCGCCTGCTGGCCGGGCGCGAGCCCTTCGAGGCCGCCCTGGCCCTGACCCTGCTGGCCGTTTTGGCCGTTCTGACCCTGCTGCTGCTGGCCCTGTTGGCCCTGCTGTCCTTCGCCCTGCTCTCCCTGCTGGCCGCGCCGGCTCTGGCGGTAGGTCTCGTTCATCAGCTCCTGCTGCTGGCGCAGGATTTCGCCGAGTTCGTTCATCTGCTGCTGGGCCTGGCTCTGCTGACCCTGCTGCATCTGGTTGCGGCCCATCTGCAGGTTGTTCATCATGTCCTGCAATTGGCTGAGCAATTGCTGCGCCTGCTCGCGCGCGCCGGACTTGGCGAGTTCCTCGATCTTGTCGAGCATCTCCTGCAGGGACTGCATGTCCATTTCCTGCATGTTTTCCGGCATCTGCTGGGCCATGTCAGGATTGTTTTCCATCTGGCGGGCCAGTTCCTGCAGATATTCCTGCATCGCCTGACGCAGTTCCGCCATCAACTGCTCGATCTCCTCGTCGGACGCGCCGTTCTCAAGTGCTTCCTTCAGCGCCTGTTGCGCGGCCTGCAGGCGACGTTCGGCGTCCGAAAGGTTGCCGTCCTCGATCGTCCGGGCGAATTCCCACAGATAGTCCACCACGCCGCGCAGCGCGTCGTCATTGCCCTGGCCTTCCAGCATGCGCGACCGCGCCGCGATCAGGCCGAGAAAATGGCTGGCGTTCCTGATCGTCTCCTCGGGCCACATCGTCAGCGTGTCGATCACGTCGACGATCTCCGCCACGGCATTGGCGTCGAGCGCCAGGTTGCGCCGCTGCTCGATCACTGCGCGGGCAAGCGGGTTGGAGAACGGCCTGCCGGGCAGCACCAGTTCCTTGGTCCCGCTGCGTCCGGTCTGGCCGCGATCGTCCTCGGCCTCCAGCGTCATGGTCACCTTCGCGCCCGCCCAGGGATGCTCGGAAAGGTCGCGCATCGTCTTGGCGGCGCCGTCCTTCGACGAACGGCGCGGCAAGGCCAGCGGCAACTCCGGCGGCTCGTAAAGCGGATGCGCACCCTCGGCGCTGTCGTCGGCCAGTTCGACGATGCCGCGCCCCTTGGTGACGCGGTAATCGTCCTCAGCGAAATATTCGATCGTCATCGTGCCATTGGCCGCACGGACCGGGTCGCCGGCAAAGGCGATGGTCGGCGCCGCATCGGGCGACACGTCGAAGGACCAGTTGCGCAACTCGTCCGCGGTGCCGCCGGAGATCGCCAGCGCTCCGGAATTCTCCATCGTGACCTCGAAGCGCCGCGAGGTGGCCGTCTCCGGCTTGCCCTCCTCGGCCTTGGTGCCGAGCGGAGTCTGCGGTTCGGGCCATGTGACGGTTTCGTTGCCGCTGCCGCCGGCGATGCGCACCACCGCGACACTGCCGGCCGGCACAGTGAAATCCGACTTGCCGGCATTCTGTTCCGAGGTGAGGAACAGCGGCGCCATGCCCGTATAGGCCGGCGGCGTGACCCAGGCGTCGATGCGCGGCGGAATGATCTCGGCGACATCGTGATTGCGGAATGCATCGCCGATCGAACCGCCCGCCGTGCCGTAGGACCATGCAAAGGCGGTGACCAGCAGAAGCGCCGCCGCGGCGCGCATCGCATAGGGATCGCGGGCCGGGATATCGGTTTTCGTCTGCGCCCCGCGCACGCCGTCAACGCCCGCCGCCATGCGCCGCTGGTGCTCGCGCCACAGGGCGGTTGCGAATTCGTCCGAGGTGCCGGAGGACAGATGGTCGTCCTGCGTGGTGATCGGCGCATGGGTGAGGCTGTTGTCGCGCTCCAGCCGCCGGTCGACATCGAAGGCTGTCGGCAGGCGCAGCGACCGCAACGGCCACAGGCTTGCCAGCGCCGCGAGGCCGAACGCGGCGGCGACGACAATGCGCGCCGTATCGGGGATCGAGCGAAACAGGCCGAACCAGGACAGGATGGCGAAGCCGGCCGCCACACCGGCGAGCGGAAGCAACCGCGGCAAAAGCCGTTCGGCGATGATTGCGGTTCGTGTGAAGAACCTGACGGACCTCAGCCTGCTCGACAGGGTCGGCGGGGCGTAATGCTCTGGATCGATTGCCATGCGCCTCGTGTCTCCTGACGGAAAGACTAGCACTCTTCATGGCAAAGGCGAGGCGGAAAACGGAGAAATCCGTTCACAGCTTCGTCAGAGCGGAAACAATGGGAGTCAGAACCAGTCGGGCACGCTGTCGAGGCCGATCAGGTCCTCATAGGTCGGGCGCGGCCGCGCGACGTGATAGCGATCGCCATTGACGATCACTTCCGGCACCAGCAGGCGCGAATTGTAGGTCCCCGCCTGCACCGCGCCATAGGCCCCGGCCGAGCCGAAGGCGATCAGGTCGCCCGCCGTCAGCGCCGCCATGTCGCGGTCTTTCGCGAGGAAATCGCCCGACTCGCAGACCGGGCCGACAATGTCGGCGCGCATGCGCGGCGCGTCGAGCGACGGTTCGCGCACCGGGAACATCTCGTGCCACGCCTCGTAGAGCGTCGGGCGGATGAGATCGTTCATCGCGGCGTCGACGATGACGAAATTCTTCTCGTCCGCCGACTTCACATAGATGACCTCGGCGACGAGGATGCCGGCATTTCCGGCGATCATCCGGCCCGGCTCGAACACCGCCTGCACGTCGAGCGGGCGAATGTGCTTCTTGACGATCTCCGCATAGGCGGCCGGCAGCGGAGGCGGCGCATTGTCTTGTCTGTAGGGGATGCCGAGGCCACCGCCGAGATCGACATGGTCGATCGTGTGGCCGTCGGCGCGCAACTGCCCGACCAGTTCGGTCAGCAGCCGGAACGCGTCGTCGAAAGGCTGCAGTTCGGTGATCTGGCTGCCGATATGCATGTCGATGCCGGCGACCCGGAGGCCCGGCAGTTCGGCGGCGCGGCGATAGACATCACGCGCCCGCATCCAGGAGATGCCGAACTTGTCTTCCTTCTTGCCGGTCGAAATCTTGTGATGCGTCTTCGCGTCGACATCCGGATTGATGCGCAACGAGACCGGCGCTTCCCGGCCCGCCGCGACCGCACGGGCCGAAAGCAGCTCCAGTTCAGGTTCGGATTCGACGTTGAAGCAATGGATACCGGTGGCAAGCGCGAAATCGATTTCGCGCGCCGTCTTGCCGACACCGGAAAACAGGATCTTCTCGGCCGGAATACCGGCGGCCAGCGCACGCCGCAACTCGCCTTCCGACACCACGTCCGCGCCGGAGCCGAGTTCGGCCAGCGTCTTCAGCACGGCCTGGTTGGAATTGGCCTTCATCGCGTAGCAGACCAGCGCGTCCACATCGGCGAAGGCTCCGGCGAAGACCTCGTAGTGGCGCGTCAGCGTCGCGGTGGAATAGCAATAGAACGGCGTGCCGACTTTCGCCGCGATCTCGGGGATCGACACGTCCTCGGCGTAAAGCACGCCGTCGCGATACTCGAAATGGTTCACCGCACTATGCCTTGAATGGAACGGATCAGATCAGCGGATCGAGGATGAAGGGCCGGTCCTCCGGCGGAGCGTCGGCGGGTCTGTCCTTCTCAGCCGCGGCGGCTGCCGGCGGCAGTTCCGGATCGCCGGCGCGGCCGCATGCGGCAAGCGCCGCGGCGAGCGACACGAGAAGAAGAATGCGCGTGATGCCGGAACCCATGGTCTCAACCTTTTCCGATGCAACCGGCCATGCAGGCCGGATCCGAAGTCTCGAATTTCCCTAGCGCGCTCCCGCGCAAATGAACACCCCCGCGCGAGCGGCCTCAGCTTTCCTTCGCAAGCTGCTTGCGGTGATGGCGGATCTGCCGGCCGACTTCCTGCGGCGCGGTGCCGCCGAAACTCTTGCGGCTGGCCGCCGATTTCTTCACCGTCAGCACGTCGAAAATCGCCTCGGTAATGCCGTCATGGATCGAGCGCAGGTCTTCCAGCGACAGCCGGTCGAGCCGAACGCCCTTCTGTTCGGCCAGAGCCACGGCCCGGCCGGTGACGTGATGCGCCTCGCGGAACGGAATCCCCAGTTCACGCACCAGCCAGTCGGCAAGATCGGTCGCCGTCGAATAGCCGGACGCCGCCGCCTCGCGCATCGCTTTTTCGTTGACGGTCAGGTCGGCGACCATGCCGGCCATCGCGGCGAGCGCCAGTTCGAGCGCCTCGGCGGCATCGAAAACGGCTTCCTTGTCTTCCTGCATGTCCTTCGAATAGGCGAGCGGCAGGCCCTTCATCACGGTCAGCAGCGCGACGAGATCGCCATTGATCCGGCCGGTCTTGGCGCGCACCAGTTCGGCCGCGTCCGGGTTCTTCTTCTGCGGCATGATCGACGAGCCGGTCGAGAATGCGTCCGACAGGGTGACGAAGCCGAATTGCGGCGTCGACCAGATGACGATCTCCTCGGCGAAGCGCGACAGATGCGTGGCGCAGATCGAGGCCGCCGCCATGAATTCCAGCGCGAAATCGCGGTCGGAGACGGAATCGATGGAATTGCGCGTCGGCCCGGCGAAACCCAGCGCCTTGGCCGTCTGGTGCCGGTCGATCGGAAAGCCGGTGCCGGCCAACGCCGCCGCGCCGAGCGGGCATTCGTTCGAGCGGGCGAGGCAGTCCGCCATCCGCGACCGGTCGCGCGAAAACATCTCGACATAGGCCATCATGTGGTGGCCGAACGTCACCGGCTGCGCAGTCTGCAGATGCGTGAAGCCCGGCATCACCGTGGAACGGTGTTCCTCGGCGCGGGTCAGCAGCGTCTCGATCAGCGTCTTGAGAAGCGCCATCGCCTTTTCGGCCTCGCCGCGCACCCACATGCGGAAGTCGAGCGCCACCTGGTCGTTGCGCGAGCGCGCCGTGTGCAGCCGCCCGGCGGCCGGACCGATCAGTTCCGACAGCCGCGCCTCGATGTTCATGTGAATGTCTTCGAGCTTGCGGGAGAAGGTGAACTCGCCCTTTTCGATCTCTGACCGGATCGTGTTCAGCCCGTGAACGATCTTGTCGCGGTCCTCTCCCGAAATTATGTCACAGTCGGCAAGCATGGTGGCGTGCGCGATCGATCCCTCGATGTCCTGGGCATAGAGTTTGCGGTCGTAACCGATGGAAGCGTTGATCTCCTCCATGATCGCCGCGGGGCCGGAAGCGAAGCGTCCGCCCCACATCTTGTTGGAATCGTTTTGATTGGTATCGTCGGACATGAATGAGAAGACCCCGGAAACAGGTGACGGGAAGTCGGCCGCTGGCCGTCTGTCCGCCGGAAAAATCGTGGCCATCGCGATTGGCATCGCCATCGTCGCGGGCGCGGCCGGGATATACGCCAGGGGCATGCTTTCTGGCAATGCCACCTTCCTGGCTTCTGGTTCGGGTGGCCAATGCGCCGCCGCGATCGAGGCCGGCAAGGCGCTGAAGCCGCTTCTGACCGGCGAGATCGCCGCCATGGCGAACCGCACCGAGGCGAACGACCTCTCGGAGCTTGCCTTCAACGGCGCCGACGGCAATCCGATCACCCTCGCCGATACCGGCGGCAAGCCGCGCCTCGTCAATCTCTGGGCGACATGGTGCGCGCCCTGCCGCGAGGAGATGCCGGCGCTCGACCGGCTGCAGGCCGAAAAGGGCGGCGAGGACTTCGAGGTCGTCGCCATATCCGTCGACGGCGGCTCGGACGAGAAACCGCGCGGCTTTTTCGACGAGATCGGTCTGGAGCATCTCGGCTTCTACCACGACCCGACGATCGGCGCGTTCAACACGATGAAGAAGTCCGGTCTCGCCTTCGGCCTGCCGGTAACCGTGCTGGTCGATAAGAACAATTGCGTCATCGCAAACATGAACGGGCCCGCCGAATGGGACAGCGAGGACGCATACCGGCTGATCGACGCCATCTCGAAACCGGACAGCTGAGACAGGCGTGGCGGCCTCGAAAATTAACGGTTTCGCGCCGAACCCCGCTTACCGACCGGAATGAATCGTTAAAGTTGTGCTTGAGAACCCCGGCGAGACGCTAGATGTGGTGAGAACAAAACCGGAAACCGGCGGAATCAGCGATTCGTCGCCGATTCGTTCCGCCTCGGTTCCATTCGTAAACGAAATCCCCTGATTTCCTGCCCGGACATGGTTAACGAAAGATTGCAAAAACGAAGAGGATTCAAGCCGTTAACGATTCGGAAACCATTGGGCAAAGCCGTCATTGCGGGAAGTTAACGAATCCGCCTGTCAAGCAGAACATGGACTCGACGATGATTCACGAACTGGTACAAGGGCTTCATCCGGACACCACATCTGGTGGGGAACAAAGCTGCAACCTATGAGAGTCAGCGATTCGTCGCCGATTCGTTCCAGACTCGTTCCAGTTGTAAACAGATTCAACCTTCGGGCGGTAAAAGCAGCCGGAATTCGCGTAATTTTCGCCCTGTAATTGCCGAATCGACGTGTTAAAGGCGGTTATGCCCTGCAATCGGGCTCGCCGCGGCCGGAACGCTCCGGATTCGAACTCCATGAAAGAGTCAATGCCCTCCGACATTTTCACCGGCCACACCGTCAAGGCGGTCCTCGGGCCGACGAATACAGGCAAGACCCATTATGCGATCGAGCGGATGGTGGCGCATTCGAGCGGCGTTATCGGACTGCCGTTGCGGCTGCTCGCGCGCGAGGTCTATGGCCGCGTCGCCGAAAAGGTCGGCAGCGCCAATGTGGCGCTGATCACCGGCGAAGAGAAGATCGTTCCGCCGAAGGCCCAATATTCGGTCTGCACGGTCGAGGCGATGCCGTCGGAGACCAATGCCGCCTTCGTCGCCATCGACGAGGTGCAGATCGCCGGCGATCTCGAACGCGGCCACATCTTCACCGACCGCATCCTCAATGTCCGCGGCCGCGAGGAGACGCTGCTGCTCGGCGCCGGCACGATGACGGGCATCCTGCGCTCGCTGATGCCCGGTATCGACATCGTCTCGCGGCCGCGCCTGTCGCATCTCGCCTATGCCGGCTCCAAGAAGCTCACCCGCCTGCCCCGGCGCACGGCCATCGTCGCCTTCTCCGCCGACGAGGTCTACGGCATCGCCGAACTGATCCGCCGACAGCGCGGCGGCGCGGCGGTGGTCATGGGCGCGCTCAGTCCACGCACCCGCAACGCCCAGGTCGAGCTCTACCAGAATGGCGACGTCGAATATCTCGTCGCCACCGACGCCATCGGCATGGGGCTCAATCTCGATGTCGACCACGTCGCCTTCGCGCAACTGCGCAAATTCGACGGTTACGCCTTTCGGGACCTGACGCCGGCCGAGATGGGCCAGATCGCCGGCCGCGCCGGACGCCACATGCGCGACGGCACCTTCGGCGTTTCCGGCTATGCGCACCCGCTCGACGACGAGACGGTCGAGCGGATCGAGGCGCATGAATTCGATCCGGTGAAAGTGCTGCAATGGCGCTCGCGGGCGCTCGATTTTTCCTCCATCGCCGACCTGCGTCACTCGCTGGAGACGCCGCCTCAGATCCCGGGCCTGACCAAGGCGCTGCCCGCCGTCGACCAGCGCGCGCTGGAATTCCTGGCCCGCGACCTGGCGGTCGTCGATATCTGCGGCGGCCGCGAACAGGTCTCGCTGCTCTGGGAAGCCTGCATGCTGCCGGACTATCGCAAGATCGCGCCGGCCCAGCATGCCGACATCATATCGCAGATCTTTTTCGACCTGGTGCGGCGCGGCCATGTCGACGAGGATTACATGGCCGAGCAGGTCCTGCGGGCCGACCGGGCCGATGGCGAGATCGACACGCTGTCAGCGCGCATCGCCCAGATTCGCACCTGGACCTACGTGGCAAACCGGCCCGGATGGCTTGCCGATCCGCTACACTGGCAGGAAAAGACGCGCGCAATCGAGGACAAGCTGTCCGATGCCCTGCATGACAGGTTGACGAAACGCTTCGTAGACCGCAGGACATCCGTGCTCATGAAGCGCCTGCGAGAGAACGTTAACATGGAAGCAGAAATCAGCCCGGGCGGCGATGTATCGGTGGAAGGCCACCATGTCGGTCAGCTCGACGGATTCCGGTTTTCGGCGGACAAATCCGCCGAGGGCGAGGACGCCAAGGCGGTGAAGGCCGCGGCCGCGAAAGCGCTGGCCACGGAATTCGAAACGCGTGCCGACCGGTTCGCCGCCGCCCCCAATGGCGACTTCGCGCTCGGTACGGACGGCGTCCTGCGCTGGCTCGGCCAGCCGGTGGCGACGCTGTCCTCGACCGAGGAATGGCTGAAGCCGCGCGTCATCCTGCTCGCGGACGAACAGCTGACCGGCCCGGCCCGCGACAGGGTCGCCGCGCGCGCCGAGCGTTTCGTCGCCCATCACATCGAAACGCACCTGAAGCCGCTGGTCGATCTCGGCCTCGCCGATGAATTGTCCGGCATTGCGCGCGGCATCGGTTTCCGGCTGATCGAGAATTTCGGCATCGTGCCCCGCCGCGATATCGCCGACGAGATCAAGTCGCTCGACCAGGACGGCCGCGCCGCGCTGCGCCGCTACGGAGCCCGCTTCGGCTTCTACCACATTTTCGTGCCCGCCCTGATCAAGCCGGCCCCGGCGGGCCTGCTGACCCTGCTCTGGGCGCTGCAGAATGACGGCAAGGACAAGCCGGGTTACGGCGATGTCGTGCAGCTCCTGTCGACCGGCCGCACCTCGCTGGTGCCCGATCCGGCTTTCGACACCGCGTTCTACAAGCTCGCCGGCTACCGGCATCTGGGATCGCGCGCCGTGCGCGTCGACATCCTCGAACGGCTTGCCGACCTGATCCGCCCGGCCTTGCAGTGGCGCGAAGGCTCCGGCGCGCTGCCCGAAGGCGCAGCCGGCGGCGGCCGTTTCTTCGTCACGCCCGCGATGATGTCGATCCTCGGCGCGACCGCCGAAGACATGGAAGCCGTGCTGGGCAGCCTCGGCTATCGCCACGACAAGGTGGAGCCGGCCGAGTTCGAGGCGAAACTCGCCGAACTAAAGACCGCCAATGCGCCGGCGCCGGCGGAAACGCCGCCCGCCGAAGCGGCTGCACCGGCTGAAGCCGAGGCCACGCCGGCCGCGACGGAAGAGGCGACAGCGGAACCCGCGGCCGAGACGACGGCCGAGGACGCGCCCGCGCCCGCGCCCGAAGCCTCGCAAGAAACTGCGCCTGAAGTTGCTCCGCCGGCTGAAGCCGCTGCCGCGGAAGCGGCAGAACCTGCCGCTCTCGAACAGGAAGCGTCCGAGCCGGAGACAGAGTCCGTCGCCAAGCCGGAAGACGCCGAGGAGCCGAAGCCCGTGATGGTCTGGTACCAGGTGCGCGGCGACCGCAACCGGCGCGGCAACCGCCCGCAAGGTCAGCGTCAGGACGGGCAGCGCCAGGAAGGCCGGCGCCATGGCGGCGGTCAGCGGCCGGACGGCGACCAGAAGGGCCGGGACGACCGGAACAAGGGCGGCAAGGGCAAGTTCCGCGGCAAGCGCGACGATCGCCAGCGCGGCAAGGGAGAGGCTTTCGCCTCGGCCAAGCCGCCGCGCCGCGAAAAGCCGATGGATCCGGATTCGCCCTTCGCCAAGCTCGCGGCCCTCAAGGACCAGATGAAGAAGTGACACCGAAGCGGAATGAGCGCTGACCGCCAGCGCATCGACAAGTGGCTCTTCTTCGCGCGGGTCGCGAAATCCCGCACGCTCGCCGCGAAACTCGCCCAGGGCGGCCATGTCCGCGTCAACGGCGCCAAGATCGCCCAGGCAAGCCATGACGTGAAGCCGGGCGACGTGCTGACGGTGACGCTCGAACGCCGGGTTCTCGTCTACAAGATCGTCGATTGCGGCGCGCGGCGCGGACCCGCCCCGGAGGCGCGCCTGCTCTACGAGGATCTTTCGCCGCCTCCCCCGTCGAAGCCCGACAGCGCGCTCGACAGGATCGGCGGCAAGCGCGAAGCCGGCGCTGGAAGGCCGACGAAAAAGGAACGCCGCGCCATCGACAAGCTTCACGGCGACGACGATTGACCTCGCCCGACGGGCCGCGTTAAGCCAACTGCAACGTTACAGTTGACCTTCCAAGGCTTCCTCTATGGCATTTTCCTTCCGCCGTTCCGATTTTCCCGACGATTTCATCTTCGGCGCCGCGACCGCGGCCTACCAGATCGAGGGATCGTCATTCGGCGGCGCCGGCCCGTCGCATTGGGACACCTTCGCCGCAACGCCCGGCAATGTCGCCAACGCCGAGACCGGCGCGGTCGCCTGCGATCATTACCACCGCTACGAGGAAGACCTGGACCTGCTGCGATCGGGCGGCTTCGACGCCTATCGCTTCTCCACCTCCTGGGCGCGGGTGATGCCGGACGGCAGAAACGTCAATCCCGAAGGGCTCGACTTCTACGACCGGCTTGCCGACGCCGTGCTGGAGCGCGGCATGCAGCCCTATCTGACGCTCTATCACTGGGATTTGCCGGCGGCGCTCTCGGATCTAGGCGGCTGGCGCAATCGCGACGTCGCCTCCTGGTTCGCGGACTACACGAAAACCGTCATGGACCGGATCGGCGACCGCATGGCGGCAGTCGCGACCATCAACGAGCCCTGGTGCGTCACCTGGCTCAGCCATTTCTGGGGCATCCATGCGCCCGGCCTGCGCGACATCCGCGCCGCCGCGCGGTCGATGCATCACGTTCTGCTCGCCCATGCCCGCGCAGTCGAGGCGATGCGCGCGGCGGGCCACGGCAATCTCGGCATCGTCCTCAATTTCGAACACGCCAACCCGGCCAGCGACGCCGCCGCGGATGTGGCGGCCGCCGCCCGCTATGACGGCTTCTACAATCGCTGGTTCATCGAAGCGATCACGCGAAAGGCCTATCCGGAAATCATCCTCGACGGCTTCGCCGGCCACATGCCCAACGGCTTCGAGAAGGACATGGAGGTAATCGGCGCGCCGCTCGACTGGATCGGCGTCAATTACTACACGCGATCAAATGTCGCAGCCGACCCGGAGGCGGCCTGGCCGTCGCTGAAAACGGTGCCGGGCCCGCTGCCGAAGACGGATATGGGCTGGGAGATCTACCCGGACGGCCTGCACGGCTTCCTGACGCGGCTTCATCGCGATTACACCGGCGACACGCCGATCATCGTCACCGAGAACGGCATGGCCTGGGACGACCATCTCGTCGACGGCCGCATCGAGGACCGCGAGCGCATCGCCTATTTCGACTCGCATCTGGCGGCAGTTCGCGGCGCCATCGCGGACGGCGCGCCGGTGAAGGGCTATTTCGGCTGGTCACTGCTCGACAATTACGAATGGGCGCTCGGTTACGGCAAGCGTTTCGGCATGGTCCATGTCGACTACGACACGCAGAAGCGCACCCCGAAAGCCTCCTTCGAGGCGTTCCGCCACGCGATCGGCGGCAATTAGAGCGCTATTCCAAACAAAGCGCATTCGACGCGAAATCCTTTCCCCGCCGCGCCGCTTTGCCCTCTTGCACGCTTTCGGCAAAGTGAGTACCCATCCGCCGAACTTCGCGAACGGCCGCCCGGGCCGGACGCCCGATGTCTGGAGCCCCGCCCGTGACCTATATCGTCATCGATAACTGCATCCGCTGCAAATACATGGATTGCGTGGAGGTCTGCCCAGTCGACTGCTTCTATGAAGGCGAGAACATGCTCGTCATTCATCCCGACGAATGCATCGACTGCGGCGTCTGCGAGCCCGAATGTCCGGCCGACGCCATCCGGCCCGACACCGAGCCCGGTCTCGAGAAGTGGCTGCAGATCAACACCGAATATGCCGACAAATGGCCGAATATCACGGTCAAGCGCGACTCGCCCTCCGACGCCAAGGAAATGGACGGTGTCGAGAACAAATACGAGAAGTATTTCTCGCCCGAGCCCGGCCAGGGCGACTGACGGGTCGGCACACCGACGCCCGCCCTGCGCGGCGACGCCAAACATCTTGAAAATCGCATGTCGGATTACCACTTACGTAAAGGTAATTCCGTGAAGGTGAACGCGTCGCAGCCCTAATTTTATGCAACGCATTGAAAAACGCGCATTTTTGTGCTAGACATACAAGAATGTCATTGCACGTCACGCTTCTGGGCTGTCTGACGCTCCCTCGATGAAGGAACGCCTCTGTAACCGGTAGTCAATCGGGTAGGTCTTGTCGACCGAATTCCGGCTCCGGTCACAGCGCTTGCGCGCGTGTTGACATGGCGAAAACAAGAAAGCCGGCTGGCCTCTCGGGTTTCGGCCGGCTACCCGACTGGGAGTAAGCAAAGCATGGCGACTGCCTCTAAGAAAACGTCTCAACGGCAGGGTTTCAAGACCAATGAGTTCATCGTGTATCCGGCGCATGGCGTAGGCCAGATTGCCGCGATCGAGGAACAGGAAGTTGCGGGCCACAAGCTCGAACTCTTCGTGGTCGAGTTCCAGAAAGACAAGATGCGCCTCAAGGTTCCGGTCGCCAAGGCGCTGTCGATCGGCATGCGCAAACTGTCCGAACCGGATTTCGTCGAGCGCGCGCTGAAGATCCTGCAGGGCCGTGCCCGCATCAAGCGCACCATGTGGTCGCGCCGCGCCCAGGAATATGACGCGAAGATCAATTCCGGCGACCTGATCTCGATCGCCGAGGTCGTGCGCGATCTCTATCGTGCCGACAACCAGCCGGAACAGTCCTACTCCGAGCGTCAGCTTTACGAAGCCGCTCTCGACCGGATGGCCCGCGAGATCGCGGCCGTCAACAAGATCTCCGACACCGAGGCCGTCCGCCTGATCGAGACCAACCTGAACAAGGGTCCGAAGCGCGGCGCCAAGGCCGAGAACGACGAATCCGACGCGCAGGAAGAAGCCGCCTGACGCCTCTCGCTTCTCACAAAATCGTGAAACCCGGCCCTTGCGGCCGGGTTTTTTGTTTTCGGACAGGACCTTAGCCCCGCTGCGCGATGACGTTCACCCGGCGTTGACGGGCCGTGCATCGGAAAGGTGATCCAAATGCCATAAAAAGGCGTATCTTGGATTAACAATTGCAACTCCCAGCGAACAGGAGAGCGGCATGGGCTATGAGCTGACGAGACGTTCCATGGTGAAGGCGGCGATGAGCGCGCCCTATCTCGAACGCGAGGAAGAACACGAGCTTGCCGTCCTGTGGAAGGAGAAGCAGGACCAGGAAGCCCTCCACAAGATCACCACGGCCCATATGCGCCTCGTCATCTCGATGGCCTCGAAATTCCGCAATTTCGGCCTCCCGATGAACGACCTGATCCAGGAAGGCCATGTCGGCCTGCTCGAGGCGGCCGCCCGGTTCGAGCCGGCGCGCGAAGTGCGCTTCTCGACCTATGCGACATGGTGGATCCGCGCCTCCATGCAGGATTACATCCTGCGCAACTGGTCGATCGTGCGCGGCGGCACGTCATCGGCGCAAAAGGCGCTGTTCTTCAATCTGCGTCGCCTGCGCGCTCGCCTGGCCCAGTCCGGAGCGACACCGACCCAATCGGCGATCCACCGCCAGATCTCGGATGCGCTCGGTGTTTCGGAAAAGGATGTCGCCCTGATGGACGCCCGCCTGTCCGGGCCCGACACCTCGCTCAGCGCACCCGTTTCCGACGAGGAAGGCGGCTCGGCGCGGATGGATTTCCTGGTCGACGATCACCCGCTGCAAGACGAGATTGTCGAGGAGATCATCGACGAGAAGCGCCGCTCCGACTGGCTTCTCGAAGCGCTCGAAATTCTCAACGATCGCGAGAAGCGGATCATCAATCGCCGCCGCCTGTCCGAGGACGGCGCGACGCTGGAATCGCTCGGAGTCGAGCTGGGCATTTCAAAGGAACGTGTCCGCCAGATCGAAAACCGCGCGCTTGAAAAACTGCGCGGCGCGCTGGAGCGCGGCAATCCCGACATGGCGGCGCTTCAAACGGTCTGACCGGTCAGTCGACGACGATCTTGTAGGACTGGCCCGTCACCACCGTCTGGCTGCCTTCCAGCCCGTTCAGGACCCGGAACAATTCGCGCGGGCGGGAAACGCCCTGCATACGCGTCGCCAGCGATTGTTCGGTCTGGCCGGGAACCGCTTTCACGACTTGTAGCGTCAGGGGCTTGAGAGCCCTTTTCTCGGCCGAGGACAGGCGCCGGAAGCTGCCGCGCACCTCTTGCGCAAGCTGCCCCAGTTCGACCGAGCCGCGCGGCATCGCCGTCAGGAGACGGTAAACGGACCGCCCGGCGCGCACGACGGTGATGTCGAAATCCCATTGGTCGGCCGATGCCCGGGCCGTCGCGGCCTGCATGCCGTTGACGGTGGTCATGCGGATCGAGGTCGGATCGAGCCCCTCGACCCAGCCGCTGGCAATGTAGGAGGCAAGCGACTGGCTCACCGGCACATCCGCGCCGTCGAAGCGGACGGCCGCGTTGTCGGTCGCGCGTGAGCCGAGCACCGCTTCGGCCCGATTGTCGATCTCGAAACCCTGCGGGAAGGTGAAGGTGATCCCTAGCGCGGCATGCGAATACGCCTGGCCACGCACATAGCCCTCCTCGGGGGAATCGCCGAACAGCATGCCGTCGATCCCCGCCAGATAGGCGTCGCGGTTGCGCTCGCCCTGTCCGCGCCCGCCGAATTTGCGCGCATGGCCGACGGCCAGTTCGATGCGCTGCGGCGTCGAGGGATGCGTGGCGAGGAAATCGAGGCTGGTGTCGGTGTCGCCGGACTTGTTCCGGAACTCCATATAGGCGGCCATGGTCTTCTGGAAGTCGGCGGCGGCATAGGGATCGAAACCGGCCTCTCCGATCGTCTGGATGCCGATCGCGTCGGCCTGCAGTTCCTGGTTGCGCGAGAACTGCGCGAGACGCAGCTTGCCGCGCACCAGTGCGCGCCGGCCCGCGTCCTTGTCGGACAGCACATCGGAAACGACGCGGCTGGCCAGCTCGACCTCGGCCTCCTTCTGCTGGCGCAGAATGCCGTGATTGGCCGTCACATGCCCCATCTCGTGGGCGATCACCGCCGCCAGTTCCGCCGTATCGTTGGCGAGCGCCAGAAGTCCGCGGGTGATGTAGAGATACCCGCCCGGAAGCGCGAAGGCGTTGACGTTCGGCGAGTTCAGAATGGTGATCTGATAGACTTCGGTCGGATTGTCGGAGACCGTGACCAGCTTGCCGACAATACCGGCGACCATGCGCTCCAGCTTGGGATTGGAATATTCGCCGCCATAGGTGGCGAGGATCTTCGGATGCTGCGCGGCGCCGACCTTGGCCAGTTTACCGCTGCGCACATTCTCGGCGATGACCGGGCTGTTCGACGGCTTGATCGCCGCGTCGCCGAAAATATCGGTCATGCTTTCGCAGGACATGACAGTAAGCGACAGCGCCGCCGCAAGCGCGAGCTTCGCGCGGCGCATCACGGCATCGCGGCGGCTCGCCGCCGTTGCAAATGTGACCATCCTGCCCATCATCGGATTATCGCTATCCGTCGCTCGAATCGACTCGGGCGCCCCCGTACCCGCGACCGGCTTACAAGCAACACCATGCCAGCCACAAGTCCATTGCCGGAGGAAGACGCCCGGACACCTTTCGTTCCGTTTCGCTTGCCAGCCAATTTTGGCGAAACCGCGTCGTGATTACCCCGCCGGTTCGGCCTTTCTGCCCAGATAGGACCGGACAGCCTCGGGCGCGGTGTCATGGTCGAGCAGCGTTCCGGTCGGCCCCTCGGCGACGACCGCCCCGTCGGCGAGGAACACGGTCCGCGCCGCGATCCGCCGGGCATCCTCGGGAAAATGCGTCACCATGACGGTGGTCATGCGCCTCTCGTCATGGATCGAGGAAAGCAGGTCGAGCATCTCGTGACGCAAGGCCGGACCGAGCGAGGCGAAGGCCTCGTCGAGCAGCAGGATCGGCTTGCGCCGCACGATCACCCGCGCCAATGCGACGCGCTGGCGTTCGCCGCCCGACAACTCGCCGGGCAGGCGCGCGCCGTAACCCGCCAGGCCGACGGAAGCGAGCGCCGCCTCGACACTGTCGCGCTGCTCCCCGGTCAGCCGGAGCGACGGCGCCACGCCGAGCGCGACATTGTCGAAGATCCGCATATGCGAAAAGAGATTGTTCTCCTGGAACACCATCGACACCGGACGCTCCGAGACCGGCGCCCGGGTGATGTCGCTGTCGCCGAAACGGATCACGCCCGACGCCGCGATCTCGAACCCGGCGATCAGGTTGATCAGGGTCGATTTTCCCGAGCCGCTCGGCCCGACCAGCGCCGTGATCTCGCCCTCGGCGAATGCGCAGTCGAAGCGCATTTCGGCGCTGTCGCCGCCATAGCGAAACCGCAGGTCCTCGCAGGCAAGCGCTGTTTGCATTGCATTCATGACCGGCTCGTCCTTTCCGCGACATTGGGCCCGCTGCCGCGATCCGCGATCATCATCAGAACCATTGTCATGACGCAAAGCAGCAGCGCGAGCCCCGCCGCATCCTGCGTGCGGTAACTGCCCATGCGCTGCAGGATAAGATAGGGCAGCGTCTGCACATCCTGCGACCCGAAGATGGTGATCACGCCGAGATCGCCGAGCGACAGCGCCAGCGAGAAGGCAAAGGCGAGGAAGATCGCCCGGCGCAGCAAGGGCCAGGTGACGAGGCGCAAGCGGACAAGCCCGACAAGCCCAAGTTGCCGGCAAAGGCGATCGTAGCGCTCTGCCGCGCTCAACGCCGCCGGCTGCAGGAGGCGAATGGCAAAGGGCACCGCCATCGCCGCGTTGATCGTCACCACCATGACCGGAGCCGCGGCATAGACATCGGCGAAACGGCGGATGACCATGAACCAGCCCGCCGCGATCACGACCGGCGGCACGACGAGGATCAGGCTCGACATCTGCCCGAACAGGCGCTCGGCCCCGGTCTGCGGCCCCGAAAACCGCCGCGCGGCCGCGCGGCGCGTCACGCCCGCGGCGAAGGCGAGGCCCAGCATGACGGCGAGAACCGCCGACAGCGTTCCGAGCACCAGGCTGGTCGTCACGGCCCGGCGCACGCTGGCCTGCTGGACAAGGCCCATGAGATCCGCCGACAGCCCGCGCCAGACGATGACGACGAACGGCGTCAGCACGAAGAGAACGCCGAAAGAGACGACAAGGGCCGCGGCCAGATAGCCGGCAGGCGTGTGGCGCACCGCGAAGGGCCTGAGCGCGCCGACGGTGAAGCCGGACGAGACGGAACCGCCGGCCCGCGTCAGCAGCGAAAAGGCAAAGGCCGTCACGACGACCTGCACCAGCGCCAGCAGGATCGCCCGGACGACATCGAAATCGAAGGTCAGCGCCTGGTAGATCGCCACCTCCAGCGTCGTCGCCCGCGGCCCGCCGCCAAGGGTCAGCACCACGGCAAAGGAGGTGACGCAGAGCATGAAGATCAACGACGCCGACGACAACAACGCCGGCCGCATAAACGGCCACAGCACATGACGGAACCGGGCGTCGAAGCCCATGCCGAGTTGATGCGCCAGCCGGTCATATTCCGCCGGCATCGACGCCATGCCGCCAAGCGCGATACGGACCGCGAGCGGCATATTGAAGAAAACATGAGCGATCAGGATACCCGTCAGACCGTAGATCGAGGGAAAATCGAGCCCGACGCTTTCGGCCAGGCGCGACCAGACACCGCGCTCGCCATAGAGACCGACGATCGCCAGTACCGCCACGATTTGCGGCAGCGCCAGCGGCAACGCGAAAAGCCGCAGGATGAGATCGCGGCCGGGAAAGCCGCGAAATTCATGCAGGGCAGCGGCGACGGGAACGGCCAGCACTAGCGAGATGCCAGTGGAGAGCGCCGCCTGAACGAGCGTGAAGCGCAGGCTGCGCCAGATCACCGGATCGCCCAGCGCGTCGGCCAGTCGGCCGCCTGCTCCGGGCAGCGCCGTGAGCACGAGCGGCAGGAACGCCCCGCCTGCCAGCAGCACGAGGAACAGGGCGGCCAGCGAGGCCGCCATATCCGCCCCGGTCCGCTTGCGCATCATCGGCGCCATGTCGGGTCTAACGGCTCATCACGTCGAGCCATTCCTCCACCCAGGCCTTGCGGTTCTCGGCGACTTCCTCGGGCGTGAACAGCAGCGATGTCTCCGGCTGGACCATCTTGTCGAAAACCGGGTCGAGCGGTTCGGATGTTGCGGCGGCCGGCAACATCCAGTTGGTCTCCGGAATGATGTCCTGGAAGGCCGGGCTCATCATGAAGTCGAGGAATTTCGCCGCGAGCGGATTGTCAGCGCCCTTCGTCGTCATGCCCGCGACCTCGACCTGCATGTAGTGGCCTTCCGAAAACGCCGCCGCCTGGTAGCGATCCGTCTCCTCGGCGATCATGTGATAGGCCGGCGAGGTGGTGTAGGAGAGCACCATCGGCACCTCGCCGGAGGTGAACAGTGCATAGGATTCCGACCAGCCCGGCGTGACCGTCAGGACGCGCTTCTGCAGTTCCTCATAGGCCTCCGGCGCGAGATCGCCATAGATCTTGCGGATCCACAGCATCAGGCCGAGACCCGGCGTCGAGGTGCGCGGATCCTGAATGGCGATCCTGCCTTCCCGGCCTTTCAGGAAATCATGCATGCTGGTCGGCGGGTTCTCGATCGCCCTGGTGTCGTAGATAACCGCGAAATAGCCGTAGTCGAAGGGGATGAAAGTGTCGTCTGTCCATCCTCCCGGAATGTCGATGGCGTCGGTCGAAAGGCCATGCGGGGCGAAGAACCCGCTGTCCTTCGCCTCGGCTGTCAGGTTCGTGTCGAGACCGAGCACGACATCGGCGTCGGTGCGCCCGCCCTCCAGCCGCAGCCGGTTGAGCAACGCGACGCCGTCCGCCACCGAGACGAAATCGACTTCGCAGGCGCAGGTCGCCTCGAAAGCTTCCTTCACCTTCGGTCCCGGCCCCCATTCGGCCGTGAAGCTCTCATAGGTGTAGACGGTCAGTTTGTCCTGTGCCTCGGCGGCATGAGAAAATCCCGCCAGGACGACGGCGGACAGGGCGAATAATGTCAGTCTGTGCATGACGCACCTCCTTCGTTCGAGTTGGGATAGAGGCGCGTAGTCCGTAAAAGCGGAAATGGCGTCTAATCCCTACGCCGGTGCAAACCGGATCAGGTTCGACGGGTTAGCTTTCGCCTCTCAGCTGCTAGCGCAGCACCCCGTTAGAGCAAGCTCCTTGTAAAAGGCCGGCGCGCGCACTTCAAGAGGTCAACATGCGAAGCGGACAAACGATCCCGGCGCAAACGAACCTTTGAGCAAACGAATCTTGGCGATTGCATAATCGCGCGCTACTGCTTGGCGATGTCCGCCCCCTCGCAATCCCGCTTCGCAATCCTGCTCGACGGCGCCCTGACGCCGACCGACCGGCTCCGGGCGCAGCTCGATGGATGCCGAGTGCTCGCCGCCGATGGCGGCATCCGCCATGCCGAAACGCTCGGGCTTGAGCCGGAATTGTGGCTCGGCGATTTCGATTCCGCGGGCGATACGCTGGAGCAGCGTTTCGGCGCGATACACCGCCAGAGCTACCCGAGCGAAAAGGCGGTTTCCGACGGCGAGATCGCCATTCGCCACGCTTTGGACGAAGGCGCAGACGAACTGGTACTGGTCGGCGCTTTGGGGGGCGAACGCAGCGACCACGCCTTCTTCAATCTCGCCGGAGCGGCGAGCCTCGCCATCGAAAGACCCGCCTTGCGCGTCATGCTGACATCCGGACTCGAAGAGGCCTTGCCGCTGCTTCCGGGCCGGCTTTTGCGCCCGGACTGGCCGGCCGGGACGCTCTTCTCCATTCCGGGTTTCACCGCCATGTCGGGACTGACCGTCAGGAACGCCAAATGGCCGCTCGACGATGTCGAAGTACCGTTCGGATCGACCCTCACGCTGTCCAATGTCGCTGGAAACGGCCCGGAAATATTGTTGCTGGAAGGAACCGCCGTGGCGATTTGCCAGTTTGACAATATGGCGGGTCCGGTGTGACACTTGTCACAATTGGGCTTTTATTTGTTGCCTATTGTCGAAACGGGAGAAAAGGAGATCGCCCCATGAAACTTACGAAAACCATTGCCGTGCTTACAGTTGTCGGTGCTTTGGCCGGCTGCACGACTGCTGAACAGACCGCCACTGGCGGCGCCGTCCTCGGCGGCGCGATCGGCGCAGCGGCCACCGGAGACCTCGGCGGCGCCGCGATCGGCGCATTCATCGGCGGTGTCGGCGGCTACCTGCTCGGCAAATCGGCGGACGGCAACTGCCGCTACCGCCGTCCGGATGGCACCGTCTTCATCGCGAAGTGCCCGTAAGCATCGTTTGAAAGCCTAAAGGAGCCGCGGCAGGTCTGACGACCTGCCGCGGCTCTTGCATTTTGCGTCCGCCCGTCGGAGAAGGCCCCGGTTCGATCAGAAACCGCCATGGCCATATCTCCTCCACTTCTTCGCACCGAAAACCTGTCGCTGACATTCGGCGGCGCGCCGCTCTTTTCCGAAGTTTCCTTCTCCGTCCATGCAAATGACCGGATCGCCCTGGTCGGCCGCAACGGATCGGGAAAATCGACGCTGTTGCGCATTGCCGCCGGACTGGCGGAGCCGACCGGCGGCGAGGTGATCACGGAAAAGAACGCGACGATCCGCTATTTGCCGCAGGATCCGGACCTCGCCGGTTTCGACACGATCGGCGCCTATGCCCGCGCCGAACTCGGGCCGCTCGACGATCCGTTCCGCGCCGACTACCTGCTCGGCGAACTGGGGCTCGATCCCGAGCGGGCGCCGAATGGCCTTTCCGGCGGGGAAACGCGCCGCGCCGCGCTTGCCCGCACACTCGCTCCGGAACCCGACATCCTGTTTCTCGACGAGCCGACCAACCATCTCGACCTGCCCGCGATCGAATGGCTGGAAGGGGAACTCGCCCGGACGCGCTCGGCGCTCGTGCTGATCTCGCATGACCGGCGTTTCCTCGAAAAACTGTCGCGCCGCACGCTGTGGCTCGACCGCGGGACGCTGCGCGAGAACAATGCAAGCTTCGCCGAATTCGAGGACTGGCGCGACAAGGTCCACGAGGAAGAGGAGCGTGAGCACCACAAGCTCGGCCGCAAGATCGTCCGCGAGGAACACTGGGTCACGCATGGCGTCTCCGGCCGGCGCAAGCGCAACATGCGCCGGCTTGGCGAACTGGCCGAACTGCGCAAGGCCTTCGGCGAGCATCAGAAGCCGGAAGGAACGGCGAAACTGGCCGCCGCCGACGCCCGCGAAAGCGGCAAGCTGGTTATCGAGGCGAAGAATATCTCCAAGGCGCTCGGCGGCAGGAAACTGGTCGATGGCCTCTCGCTGCGCATCCATCGCGGCGACCGCATCGGCCTCGTCGGGCCGAACGGCGCCGGCAAGACGACCCTGGTCAAGCTCCTGACCGGCGCATTGCCGCCGGATGAAGGCAGCGTCCGCCTCGGCGCCAATCTCGACCTCGCCATGCTCGACCAGCGCCGCGATGCGCTGGACCCCGACGAGTCGCTGGAGCATTTTCTGACCGACGGGCGCGGCCAGTCGCTGATCGTCAATGGCGAGCAGAAGCACGTCGTCTCATACATGAAGGACTTCCTGTTCAGGCCGGAACAGGCCCGCACGCCCGTGCGCGAATTGTCGGGCGGCGAGAAGGCGCGCCTGATCCTTGCGCGCACGCTGGCGCGGCCCGCCAATCTGCTGGTGCTCGACGAACCGACCAACGATCTCGACATCGAGACGCTGGACCTGCTGCAGGAACTGGTCGCCGGCTTCCCCGGCACGGTGCTGCTCGTCAGCCACGACCGCGATTTCCTCGACCGCACGGTCTCCGCCGTCATCGCTCCGGACGAGACCAAGCCCGGGGAAGGCCGCTGGATTGCCTATGCGGGCGGCTACTCGGACATGCTGGCCCAACGCGGCGCTACAGGGGCGGCTCCGAAGTCCAAGGCGAAGCCCGCGCCGGCAAAACCGGTCCCTGAACCGGCAGCGAAGGTGCCGCAACCCGGCAAGGGCAAACTCTCCTACAAGCAGAAATATGCGCTCGAGACGCTGCCCGCGGAGATCGAGAAACTGTCCGGAGAGATCGCGGCGCTGGAAACCAAACTCGCCGATCCGGCCCTGTTCGCCAAGGATGCGGAACAGTTCAACCGCATTGCCGGCGAATTGGAAGAAAAGCGCTCACGACACGCCGCGATGGAAGAGGAATGGCTGGAACTGGAAATGCTACGCGAGGAACTCGAGGGCGGCTAGACCGGTTCCCGATCATGTTTTCTCATGATCGGAAAGTTTATCGGTCCACCAATAAAACTGGCGCGGCAAGATTACCGATCTGATTGTTTCAATCAGATCGGACGCCGCCAGACCCTCAGACGATCGGCTCGCAGCGCCGCCATACTTCTTCGGGCTGCTCGACGCCGTCAATGAAGCGTTTGATCGTCAACACGTCGCCGCCGTTCAGGAACATGCGGATGTCGTGCCCGGACTCAGGTCCGTCCGCCGGCCCGACATAGCGGAATACATGGCGTGAATACTCGCCCTGGACATGCGCGCCCGACGGGATGGTCACCGTGGGTCCCTCGATCATCAGCGACCGACCGTCGCCGGAACACCAACTGCCGTCGACGGCGTCGGCGCGCGCCGGCACCGCCAAGAGTATCAGCGCCAGGAAAAGAAACAGAGCCGCGTTGATCATGATTCGCCTGCCGCGTCGCGGGATACACCCTGTCCCGCTGCCGCCACCACAAATGGCGGCAGAGTATTCGATGTCAAGCGCGACACCGGCAAACCGCAAGGATTTGCCGGTGTTTCAACGGATGATCAGGCGAAATACTGTCCGCCATTGGCGGAAAGCGTCGAACCGGTGATGAAACCGGACTCATCGGAGGCAAGGAAGACGACGCAGCGAGCGATTTCCTCCGGTTCGCCAAGCCGGCCGACCGGGATCAGCGGCAGGATGCGTGTCTTCAGGACATCCTCGTCGATGGCGCGCACCATTTCCGTGCCGATATAGCCGGGGCAGATGGCGTTGACCGTGATACCGGCCCGCGCGCCTTCCTGCGCCAGCGCCTTGGTGAAGCCGAGGTCACCGGCCTTGGAGGCCGAATAGTTGACCTGGCCCGCCTGGCCTTTCTGGCCGTTGATCGAGGAGATGTTGATGATGCGACCGAACTTGCGCTCGCGCATGCCCGGCCAGACCGGATGCGTCATGTTGAAAAGACCGGACAGGTTGGTGTTGATGACCGCGTCCCAGTTCTCCTTGGTCATCTTGTGGAACATCCCGTCACGCGTGATGCCCGCATTGTTGACCAGCACGTCGACCGGGCCGAGATCGGCCTCGACCTGCTTGATGCCCTCGACACAGGCGTCATAATCGGCCACCGACCATTTGTAGACCGGGATGCCGGTCTCGTCCTTGAACCTGGCCGCAGCCTCGTCATTGCCGGCATAGTTTGCCGCGACCGAATAGCCAGCTTCTTTCAGCGCGACCGAAATAGCCGCGCCGATGCCGCGCGATCCGCCGGTGACAATTGCAACTCTGCTCATGGAATACTCCTCCCCTTCGGTAGAATCCGGACGGGTTTCTCCGGCCCGTCCGGCTGACTTTGGACGACCAGACCGGACTTACATCCGCTCCAGGCACATGGCGACGCCCATGCCGCCGCCGATGCACAGCGTGGCGAGGCCCTTGTTCTTGCCGCTGCGCTTCATCTCGAACAACAGCGTGTTCAGGATGCGCGCGCCTGACGCGCCGACCGGGTGGCCGATCGCGATCGCGCCGCCATTGACATTTACGATGCCCGTATCCCAGCCGAGATCCTTGTTGACCGCGCAAGCCTGTGCGGCAAAGGCTTCGTTCGCCTCGACGATATCGAGATCGGCGACCGACCAGCCAGCCTTTTCGAGCGCCTTGCGCGAAGCCGGGATCGGACCCGTGCCCATGATGGACGGATCGACGCCGGCGGTCGCCCAGGAAACGATGCGCGCGAGCGGCGTGATGCCGCGGCGAGAGGCTTCCTCCTCGCTCATCAGCACGGCGGCGGCGCCGCCGTCATTGATGCCCGAGGCGTTCGCCGCGGTCACGGTGCCTTCCTTGTCGAAGGCGGGGCGAAGCTTGCCGACGCTGTCCATCGTCACGCCATGCTTGATGTACTCGTCGTCCTCGACGATCGTTTCGCCCTTGCGGGTCTTCACCGTGAAGGGGACGATCTCGTCCTTGAACTTGCCGGCCTTCTGCGCGGCTTCCGCCTTGTTCTGCGAGGCGACGGCGAAAGCGTCCTGCTCATCGCGAGAGAGCTGCCACTGGCGCGCGACATTCTCGGCCGTGTTGCCCATGTGATAGCCGTTGAAGGCATCCATCAGGGCGTCCTTGAGCATGGTGTCGACAAGCTTCCAGTCGCCCATCTTCACGCCGGCGCGCAGATGCGCGCAATGCGGCGCCATGGACATGGATTCCTGTCCGCCGGCAACGATGATCTTCGCGTCGCCGGTCATGATCTGCTGCATGCCGATGGCGACGGTGCGCAGGCCGGAGCCGCACAGCTGGTTGAGACCCCAGGCGGTCGTTTCCTTCGGGCAGCCGGCGGCCATGGACGCCTGGCGGGCCGGGTTCTGGCCTTCGCCCGCGGCGAGGATCTGCCCCATGATCACCTCGTCGACTTCGCCCGCCTCGACGCCTGCGCGTTCCAGCGCGCCCTTGATCGCGGTTGCGCCCAGTTCATGGGCGGGGATGTTCGCGAAAGCGCCGTTGAACGATCCGACGGGTGTGCGCGCAGCACTGGCGATTACCACTGAAGTCATGAAGGAAACTCCCTTTTTCCTGTTCGGCGAATGCCGTGTCGTTGCGTTATCTTATCGCGCGGCGCGCAACACACAATGGCGGCATTAATCCTCCGCCCGCGCCAACGCCAGTTAGCTCTTGTTCCTACGCCTTTGGCTGCAGTGCAACAAACGCTTTGATATGTCGAGATTTTGTCACTAGTATTTCGCACATGCGGAACGCGCAGGAAAAGCGCGCCGAAACGGGAGAGAAGTGACATGGCAGAAAACGGCGAGCCGACCGTCATAAAGAAATACGCAAACCGCCGTCTCTACAACACAGGCACAAGTACTTATGTGACGCTCGAAGATCTCGCCAAGATGGTGAAGGACGGGGAGGATTTCATCGTCCAGGACGCCAAGAGCGGCGAAGATTTGACACATGCGGTCCTGACCCAGATCATTTTCGAGCAGGAAGGCAAGACCGGCCAGGCGATGCTTCCCATTTCGGTGCTGCGCCAGCTGATTTCCTTTTACGGCGACCAGATGCAGATGGTCCTGCCGAGCTATCTGGAACATTCCATGGCGCTTTTCGCCAAGGAGCAGGAACGTATCCGCGAAAAGATGACCTCGATGGTCGGCAAGACGCCGATAGACATCATGGCCTCCAGCCAGCAGATGCTCGAGGAACAGACGCGCCGCAACATGGAGATGTTCCGCGACGCGATGCAGATGTTCTCGCCCTTCGCCGCCGGAACAGCCGAAGCGGGCGGCACCGAGGCCGAACCGGCGCCGGAGAAGAAGTCCTCGCCAGACGAGCTGAAGTCGATGCGCGAACAAATTGCCGCAATGCAGCGCAAGCTGGATTCACTGGATAAGTAAACACTCTCTTACCGAACAGCCGCGCGTATACGCATTGCAGCATGCGGACGCTTTCGAGGCGTCTCGATGCCCGGCGGCCGGTCGGTGCGAAGGCGACGGAAAAACACTTTTCTCACTATCGGCAGTTGATCCGCGCCGGGCTTCGGCGCAGTCCAAATCCAATCCGAAACCGAAAAAACCGAGAGAACCGGAACCATGACGACACTGCCCCTCGCAAAGGCCAATGCGATTATCGAGGCGACGCTCGCCAAGGGCGCGGAGATGGGGATCAAGCCGCTATCCGCCGCCGTACTTGACGCCGGCGGGCACCTGATCGCCTTCCAGCGCTCGGACAACTCCTCCTTCATGCGGTTCGAGATCGCCGCGGGCAAGGCCTATGGCGCGCTGGCGGTCGGCGTCGGTTCGCGCTGGCTGCACAACCAGGCGGAGAGCCGGCCGCATTTCCTCGAGGGCCTGTCCAATGTCTCGGGCGGCAAGATCGTCGCGGTGCCGGGCGGCGTGCTCATCAAGGACGGAGACGATATCATTGGCGCCATCGGCGTTACCGGCGACAGCTCCGACAATGACGAAATCTGCGCCATCGCCGGGATCGAGGCGGCGGGCTTCTCCGCGGATGCGGGCTAGTTGAACGAGACGTCGCGGCCGGCCGACCGGATCGACACCGAGAAGCCGGCCATCAGGTCGATGGCCGCCATCACCATCAACAGGAAGAACACCGAGGTCGAAGCGCCCGCGACGACCAGGAATTCGATCAGATAGGCGACGAAGACGAAAGTCGACAGCAGATGATCGAGCACCGAGGCATTCGAGGTGCGGGTCGATTTCAATATCTCGAAGAACATGAAGATCAGGCCGAGCGCGATCAGCGCATCGCCCAGATCCATGCGCCAGACGCCGCCGGACAGCATTGTCACGCTCAGGATGCCGGTTGCCCAGGGATCCGCGCCTGAAAAGCCGGCAAGCCCTGCAATCACCAGATTGTAGAGAATGAACGGCACGATCATCAGGGGAATATTCGACACGGACGGACCCTTTCCGGCTGCGGTTGCGCGACGGTGTACCTAGAGCGTTTCACGCCCGAACGGAAGCCGGTTCAGATGTTGGGGCGCAAACCCGACACACCCGCAGCCGGTTCGAAGGCGTCCTTGTCCGGATCGTAGATCCACAGCACGCCCTCCGAAATGTCGAACCACGCGCCATGCAAGGTCAGCCGGCCATCCTCCTCGCGCTCGCGCACATAGGGGAAGGTCCGCAGGTTCTCGATGGATTTTCTGACCGACATGCATTCCACCGCGGTCTGGCGCGGATCGTGGCCGGGATGCGCATGCGCGTCTTCCGGATGGTCGATATGGACATGCCGGATCGGATCCTTTCCGTCGCCGCCGGCCACCGCGTCGATGGCCGGATCGAGCAGGCTGATCCAGTGGCCGATCGCGTCGCCCTGGTCGAGCGCATCGCGCCGCTCGTCCAACGCCGCCGCGACGCCGCCGCAGCGCCCGTGCCCCATGACGACGATATGCTGGACGCCTAGGCTGACCACCGAGAACTCGATCGAGGCGACCGAGGAACGATAGCGGCCCTCGGCATTATACGGCGGCACGAGATTGGCGACGTTGCGCAGCACGAAAATCTCGCCCGGGCCAGAATCGAAGATGATCTCCGGCGCGGCGCGCGAATCGCAGCAGGCGATGACAAGTGCCTCCGGCTTCTGGCCGGCTGCGGCGAGTTCGCGATAGGACTCGGAACGCTTGCGATATGTCGAATGCAGGAAGCCCTGGTAACCGTCGAGAAGTTTTTGCGGGAATGTCGTCATGGGTTGGCAATACCGTGAGGGAAATTCGCTTTCAAGATATTGCGGCGCATCGCAACTTCAAGCTCGTCTTGGCGGAGAAGACGCCAACGCCAGCTGGCGCAACTGCACCATGGCCATCGGCCGCGACAGGCTTGCCTGATCGGTCTCCAGCATCAGTTCGTCGGCGCCACGCTTGCAGGCGCGGGCAACCAGCTCGAAAACCGAAGCCGTCGCCAGCTGCAGCGCCTTTTGCGGCGGCGCGCCGGACATGAGGCGCGCCAGGAACAGCGCCGATATCAGATCGCCCGGCCCGTTCGGCGGATCGTCGATCTGGCGATGCTCGGCGAGTTGCGCCGCGCCGCCACTGACCAGCAGATTGCCCGTGCCGCCGGCGAGCAGCGCATGGGCGCTCGTCACCATGACATGCCGGGTGGGCAAATCCGCGGCGGCAGCGCAAATCTCGGCGTTGCTGTCGGCGCGCGTGCCCGTCAGCCAGGCGAATTCGTAGCGGTTCGGCGTGACGATGTCGGCGCCCGAAAACAGCCTGTCGCGAATTTCCGCAGCCACCGACTCGGGAACATAGAGCCCTCCCTTGTCTCCGATCACTGGATCGCACAGATGCAACACCTCCGGATTGACCCGGCGCAATTCGGCGATGAACTCCGCGATCGGTCCGGCCTGTTCCGCCGCGCCGAGATAGCCGGTCACCACCGCGCCGACTTCGCCGAGATGTTTCGAGGCGGATAGCGCCTCCATGAAGGCGGAGAACTCGGCCGCCGGCGGCACGATACGCGGCGCGGGACCGTGCCCTGGATGCCAGGGCAACGTCACCGTCGGCACCGACCAGACCGGAAATCCGAGCGATTCGAGCGCGAAGACGATGGCGCGATTGCCGACGGATCCGCGCGCGACATGGCTCGAGATGACGACCACGGCGGGCCGCACGGAGGGCGCAGCGTCGCTCATCGCCTGAGGTAACCGACGAGCCAGACAGCGAGAATCAGGAAAGCGATCAGCGACAGGCCGCGGCCCACGCGCCGGCCCCAGAGCTCGACCTTGTCTTCGGGGTCGGCATCATCGGCGGCCATGTGCGAGCGGGCCCGGTTGACCGTGCGCGCAAGCGTCGACTGGCCGATCACCTCGGAATCGACCGCGACGCGTTCCAGCGTCTTGCGGGCCTCTTCCTCGCGCGCCAGATCGTCGGGATGTTTGTTGGCCATGGGTTGATCGCCGAATTGCCGGAACCGCGCGGACACTATCCCGCGTCTTCTTTCGCGGCAACAGTCGCGACGAAATCCGCGAAACGGGCGCAAAAAAGAAATGTGCTGCAACGAGCAGTCGCTTTGTTATGGTAACGCCAAACATGAGCGGTAGAGAGCCATGAACCGGACGGGAGGGGACAATGGCCAAGAACGCGAGCGACACGGCGAAGAAATATATCGACGCCGTCATCGGGCACCTCGATTCCCCGGACGAGCGAACCACGAAACTTGTGCATGCGCTGATTTCGGAGGCGCATGAGGATGATCTGGCCCTCGTCGATCCGTCCTGCACGGCCAAAGCGCTGCTTCATACCGCCGATGCGCTGGCGAGCCACGCACGCGGCGGTTCTGTCGTCCGCGTAGCGCCGGCCTGCGCACCCAATTGCTGCGTCGTCTCGGTCGTCAACGAGAACATGCCCTTCCTGTTCGATTCGGTGATGGGCGAGATCAACGACATGTCGCACCATGTCCGGCTCGTCGTTCACCCGATTTTCGATGTGAAACACCACGGCCCGGACTTCGAGCTGGTCGAGCGCGACGCCGCGGGCGTGGCCGAAGAGGGCACGATCCGCACCAGCATCATCCACGTCATGCTGGAAGACCTGACCAGCGAAACGGCAAGGGACCTGCAGGAAAGCCTGACCAACATCATCGAACAGGTGAAGGCGGCAGTGCGCGACTGGCGGGCCATGCTGACGCGGCTCGACGCGGTGATGGATGAGCTCAGGACCCGCGTCCTGCCCGTCTCGCAGGCCGATGCCAACGAGGCGCTGGCCTTCCTGGAATGGCTGCGCGACGACAATTTCACTTTTCTGGGCATCCGCGAATACGACTATGTCGGCGGAGAGAAGAGCGGCCAGCTGGAGCGTGCCGACATGGACGGCCTAGGCATCCTGTCCGACCCGACGGTGCGCGTCATGCGGCGCGGCGACGAGCCGGTGACGACCACACCGCAGATCCGCGAATTCCTGAACTCGAAGCACATCCTCATCGTCGCCAAGGCGAACATCAAATCGAAGGTGCACCGCCGATCCTATATGGATTATGTCGGCATCAAGAAATATGACGAGGATGGCAAGCTCAGCGGCGAATTGCGACTTGTCGGCCTGTTCACCTCGACGGCCTATACGCGCTCGGTCACGCGCATCCCCTATCTGCGCTCCAAGATCGACGGCGTCATGAAGCGCTCCCATTTCGATCCCGGCAGCCATTCCGGCAAGGCGCTTATGAATGTACTGGAATCCTATCCGCGCGATGAGCTGTTCCAGATCGACGTTCCGACGCTGACCGACAATGTTCTGGCCATCGTGGCGCTCGCCGACCGGCCCCGCGTGCGGGTACTGTCGCGCATCGATCCGTTCGACCGGTTCGTCTCGGTCATCGTCTTCGTGCCGCGCGACCGCTACGATTCAGAAGCGCGCGAGAGCATCGCGGCCTATCTCGCCGAACAATATCAGGGGCACATTTCGGCCTTCTACCCGGCCTTCCCCGAGGGGACGCTGGCCCGCGTGCATTTCATCATCGGACGCCGCGAGGGCAAGACGCCGACCCCGGCCCAGGCCATGCTGGAAGCCGACATCGATTCGATGACGCAGACCTGGCGCGACCACTTCTTCGAGGAACTTGCGGCGGACGGCGTCAGCCCGGCGGCAAGGGCACTGCGCGACGCGAATTTCCCGGAGACCTATCGCGACACGGTGCTGCCCGCCCAAGCCGTCCAGGACCTGCAGCGCATCGCGCGGCTGTCGGCATCATCGCCGATCGATGTCGACTTCTTCCGCCCGACCGGCAAATCGCACAAGGAAGCCGGTTTGCGTATCTATCACTACGGTTCGCCTGTCGCCTTGTCGGAACGCGTGCCGTTGCTGGAGAACATGGGCTTCCGGGTCATCAGCGAACTGACATACGCCATCGATGTGTCCGCAAAGCTTGGCAATATCGTCTGGCTGCACGAGATGCAGATCGAGAGTCAGTCCGGCAAGTCGATCTCACTCGACGACGACGGCGTCATCTTCGAGGACGCCTTCCTGTCGGTCTGGAACAAGGAAAGCGACAACGATCCCTATAACGGGCTGGTGCTCGCGGCCGGACTGACCTGCCGGCAAGTCACCGTGCTGCGCGCCTATGGCCGTTATCTGCGGCAGGCCGGCACGCCCTATGGCCAAGGCTATATCGCCGATGCGCTGATCCGCCACCCGCTGCTCGCGCGCCAACTCTACGACCTGTTCGAAACGCTGTTCGATCCGGCCCGCCACGACGATCCGAAGGAAGACACGGAGGTCACGGCCAAGCATATTCGCGCCGCGATCGCCGACCAGCTTGCCGACGTGCCGTCGATCGACGACGACCGCATCCTGCGCTCGATCCTCACCGTGATCGACGCGACCCTGCGCAGCAACTATTTCAGCCCGGACCCGGCCGGAAAGCTGCGCACCTCGCTTGCCTTCAAGCTCGATTCGCGCGCGATCCCCGACCTGCCGGATCCCAAGCCCTTCCGCGAAATCTTCGTCTTCGGGCCGCAGGTCGAAGGCGTGCATCTGCGCTTCGGCCCGGTCGCGCGCGGCGGATTGCGCTGGTCGGACCGGCCGCAGGATTACCGCACCGAGGTGCTCGGCCTCGTCAAGGCGCAGCAGGTCAAGAACGCCGTCATCGTGCCGGTCGGCGCCAAGGGCGGCTTCTTTCCGAAACGCCTGCCCGCCGGCGGCAGCCGCGACGAGATTTTCGAAGCGGGCCGCGCCGCCTACATCACCTTCATTGCGACTCTCCTGTCGGTGACGGACAATCTCGAGGGCGATACGGTCGTGCCGCCGGAGCTGACGGTGCGCCGCGACGGCGACGACCCCTATTTCGTCGTCGCCGCCGACAAGGGCACGGCGACCTTCTCCGACACCGCCAACGCGATTTCGCAGGAAATGGGCTTCTGGCTCGACGACGCGTTCGCCTCTGGCGGCTCGGCCGGATACGACCACAAGAAGATGGGCATCACGGCGCGCGGCGCCTGGGAGGCGGTAAAGCGGCATTTCCGCGAGATGGACAAGGACATCCAGTCCGAGCCCTTCACCGTGGTCGGCGTCGGCGACATGTCGGGCGACGTCTTCGGCAACGGCATGCTGCTGTCGGAACAGATCCGGCTGGTCGCCGCCTTCGATCACCGCGACATCTTCATCGACCCCGATCCCGATCCGAAGACCAGCTATGCCGAACGCCAGCGCATGTTTGCGCTTGGCCGGTCGAGCTGGCAGGACTACGACGTCAAGACATTGTCAAAGGGCGGCGGCGTCTTCCCGCGCTCGCAGAAGTCGATCACCCTATCTAAGGAGGCGGCCGACGCGATCGGTCTCGACAAGACCAAGGCCTCTCCGAACGAAATCCTCACCGCGATCCTGAAGGCCCCGGCCGAACTCCTGTGGTTCGGTGGCATCGGCACCTATGTCCGCGCCTCCAGCGAGAGCAATCTCGACGCCGGCGACAAGGCAAACGACGCGATCCGCATCGCCGCTCGCGAGGTCGGCGCCAAGGTCGTCGGCGAGGGCGCCAATCTCGGCATGACGCAGCGCGCCCGCATCGAATACGGACTGCATGGCGGAAAGTGCAACTCCGACGCCATCGACAATTCCGCCGGCGTCAACTCCTCCGACGTCGAGGTCAATATCAAGATCGCGCTGAAACCGGCCATGGATGACGGCACGCTGCCGCGCCCGAAGCGCAACAAGCTGCTCGCCGAAATGACCGAGACGGTGGCCGCGCTGGTGCTGGAAAACAACTACCACCAGACACTGGCTATCTCGCTCGCCGAAAAGCGCGGCCTGGCGATCGTATCGCTGCAGCAGCGCCTGATGGAGTATCTCGAGGAACGCGGCGCGCTCGACCGCGCGGTGGAGTTCCTGCCCGACAACGAGGTGATCGCCGAACGCAAGAAATCCGGGAAAGGGCTGACGCGCGCCGAGATCGGCGTGCTGCTATCCTACGCCAAGATCGTACTGTTCGACGACCTTGTCAAAAGCCACCTGCCGGACGATCCCTATCTGCATGCCGATCTGATGGCCTATTTCCCGCCGCGCATGGTCAAGAATTTCGCCGAGCGGATCGAAAGCCACAGGCTGCGCCGCGAAATCATCGCAACACAGCTCGCCAACGAGGCGATCAATCGCGGCGGCACCTCGCTGATCAGCCGCTTCGAAGACGCGACCGGCATGCTGCCGAGCGGCATCGTGCGCGCCCATGTCGCGGTGCGCGACGCCTATGGCTTTCCGCCGCTTTATGCCGCAGTCGATGCGCTGGACAACAAGATCCCGGGCGAACGACAGCTCGCCATCTACGAGGAACTCGGCAACGCGCTGCGCCAGGCAACGGGGCATTTCATCAAGACGGGCGAAAGCCATGCGCCGCTCGAAGGGTCCGTCGAAGCCCTGCGCGACGCAGCCAAGGCGCTGGAACCGAAACTCCTTTCAGTTATGCCCGCCTATCTCGTCGAATGGGTCGGCGAACGCCAGCAATCGCTGAAGGAGGACGGCCTGACCGACGCCGTCGCGAAGCGGATCGCGCTGATGCCGATCCTCGCCATGACGCCGGATATCCTCAGCGTCTCGAAGGCCACCGGACGGTCCGTTCTGGATTCGGCGGAAGCGATGTTCGCCGTCACGGAGATGTTCCGCATCGGCCGCCTCGAACGGCTCGCCTACGATTTGTCGACCGAAGACTATTTTGACGGATTGGCGCAGAACCGGGCGCTCGACAACATCTATGCGGCGCGCATCGCCATCACCAATGCGGCGCTTGCTGCGGCCGGACCGAAGAAATCGGCCCGTGACGCGGCGGCCGAATGGCATGACGCCAACGAACTGCGCATCGCGCGCGTGCAGGACCGGATCGGCGACATGACGACCTCGGGAGGCCTGACCGTGTCGCGCCTGACCGTTGCGGCCGGCCTTCTCGCAGACCTCGTATCTTGATGACAGGAGTTGGGCGGCAATGACCGTGCTGGGTTCAGACGACACGCCGGCGGCGGGCACACCGGCCGTCAGCCGCAAGGGCATTCTCGGCTGGATGTTCTTCGACTGGGCGGCGCAGCCCTTCCACACCCTCATCATCACCTTCATTTTCGCGCCCTATTTCGCTGGTCAGGTCGCGGCCAACCCCACGGACGGCCAGGCGGTGTGGGGTTTCGCCGCCGGGCTCGGCGGGCTCATAATCGCTGTCTTGTCGCCCATCCTCGGCGCGATCTCGGACGCGACCGGCCCCCGCAAGCCTTGGATCTTCGGCTTTTCCGTCCTCGCCGCCCTCGGCATCTTCGCGCTCTGGTACGTGCCGCCGGCCGCCGATCACGCGACGATCACATTCGGTCTCGCCGCCTTCGTCGTGGCGCTGATCGGCTTCGAATTCGCCGCCGTTTTCAACAATGCGATGATGCCCGGCCTCGTCAGCCGCGAGAAGCTCGGCGGTCTTTCCGGAAATGCCTGGGCGCTGGGCTATGCCGGCGGGCTGATCTGCCTGATCGCCATGCTGCTGCTGATGGTCGCCGATCCGGTCTCCGGCAAAACACTGATCGGCATCATGCCGATCCTCGACCTCGATCCCGCACAATTCGAGGGCGACCGCGCATCCGGCCCGCTCACCGCCATCTGGTACGTCGTCTTCATCATTCCGCTGTTTCTGTTCACCCCGGACGCGCCGCGCCGCGAGCGCATCTCGGGCGCTATCCGGGACGGCCTGATCGATCTGTGGCAGACCATACGCAACATCTCGAAGGAACGGAGCCTGTTCTCCTTCCTCGTCTCCAGCATGATCTATCGCGACGCCCTGAACGGGCTCTACACGTTCGGCGGCATCTATGCGGTCGGCGTGATCGGCTGGACGACGCTGCAACTGGGCGTCTTCGGGATCCTCGCAAGCATAACCGGCATAGGCGGCAGCATCCTCTCCGGCTGGCTGGATACGCGCCTCGGCACGAAGACCGTGGTCGTCGCCAATATTCTCGTGCTGATCGTCGCCAGCGCGCTGGTCATTTCGATCTCCGAGACGCAGGTGCTGTTCATGCCGGTCGCTGAAGGATCGAGCCTTCCCGACATCGCCTTCTACATGGCCGGTGCGCTGATCGGCGCGGCCGGCGGCGGGCTGCAATCCTCGTCGCGCCCCCTGCTCGTAGACCAGTCGACGCCGGAACGCGTCGGCGAGGCCTTCGGCCTCTACGCCCTGTCGGGCCGCGCCACGGCCTTTCTGGCCCCCTGGGCGATCGGCGTGTTCACGGTCGCCTTCGACAGCCAGCGCATCGGCATCACCCCGATCCTTGCGCTGTTCGTGATCGGCATGCTGTTTCTGATCCCGGTAAGATCAAGGACCTGACCGGCTTTCAGTGGCGGAAGTGCCGGACGCCGGTGAAGACCATGGCGATGCCGTGCTCGTCGGCGGCCGCGATCACTTCGTCGTCGCGCATCGAACCGCCCGGCTGGATCACCGCTTTCGCGCCCGCCTCGACGGCAGACAGCAGCCCGTCGGCGAAGGGGAAGAAGGCGTCGGAGGCCACCACGCAGCCCTTGGTCAGCGGTTCGGCGAGACCGAGCGCCTCGGTCGCGTCCTCCGCCTTGCGCGCGGCGATGCGCGCAGAATCCACCCGGCTCATCTGGCCCGCGCCGACACCGACGGTCGCGCCGTCGCGGACATAGACGATGGCGTTCGACTTGACGTGCTTGGCGACGCGGAAGGCGAATTTCATGTCGGCGAGTTCGGCGTCGCTCGGCTGGCGCTTTGTCACGCATTTCAGGTCGAGATCGTCGACCACGGCATTGTCGCGCTCCTGCTTCAGGAAGCCGCCCGCGACGGATTTGACCAGAATGCCCTTCGCGCGGGGATCAGCAAGCGTGCCCGCCGTCAGCAGGCGCAGATTCTTCTTCGCCGCGACGATCGCCGCCGCCTCGTCGGTGACCGACGGCGCGATGATCACCTCGGTGAAGATCTTGACGATCTCCTCTGCCGCTTCCGCGTCGAGCGTGCCGTTCAGCGCGACAATGCCACCAAAGGCCGAGGTCTGGTCGCAGGAAAACGCCTTGCGATAGGCATCGGCGAGTGTGTCGCCCGTCGCCACGCCGCAGGGATTGGCATGCTTGATGATGGCGACGGCAGGCTTCGCCGGATCGAACTCGCTGACGAGTTCGTAGGCGGCGTCGGTGTCGTTGATGTTGTTGTAGGAGAGCGCCTTGCCCTGCAGCAGGGTCGCGGTGGCGACGCCGGGGCGCTTTTCGCCGGTGAGGTAGAGACCGGCCGCCTGATGCGGGTTCTCGCCATAGCGCATGGCGAGCGACAGCGTGCCGCCGGTGGCGTGATGCCGGCTGACCGGCGGCAGCGACAATTGCTCGGCCATGTAGGACGAGATCATCGCGTCATAGCTCGCGGTACGCTGGAAGGCGCGCGCGGCGAAGACCTTGCGCTTCTCGAGCGTCGAACAGCTCTCGTTTTCCGCCATCATCGACAAAACCTCCGCGTAATCCGCAGGATCAGTGACAATGGTGACATAGGCATGGTTCTTCGCCGAGGCGCGCACCATGGCCGGGCCGCCGATATCGATGTTCTCGATGGTGGTCGGATAGTCGGAATCGGCGGCGACGACCTGTTCGAACGGATAGAGATTGATGACGACGAGATCGAAAGGCTCGATCGCGTTCGCCTCCATCGCCGCGACATGCTCCGGATCGTCCCGCACGGCGAGCAGCCCGCCATGCACCGACGGATGCAGCGTCTTGACGCGCCCGTCCATGATCTCGGGAAAACCGGTCACGTCGGCGACGTCGATCACCGGCAGGCCCGCATCGGCGATCGCTTTCTTCGTGCCGCCCGTCGACACCATCTGGACATTGCGCGCCGCCAGCTCGCGGGCGAGGTCCAGCAGGCCCGTCTTGTCGGACACGGACAGCAACGCCCGGCGGATCGCGACCCGGTCGGGCGCGGGAATTTTCTTGGAAACGACAGCCATAAGCCGATCTCTCGATGCGTGAATAAGGGGATCGGGCCGCTGCTAGCATGCCGGTCGCCGCTTGCCTATCGGCGCGGCCCGTTTTTGCAACGAAAGATGGAGCCGATCAGGTCTTGCGGAGGATCCATTCGACGCGGTCGATTTCCGGCCACATGGCAGAGATCACGATCTGGTGCGACCGGACCGGACCGGCGATGCCGGCGAAATGGATGGAGTCCTCCAGCACCACGTCGCCCCTGTTCGCCGTGAACAGCCAGCTTTCGCCCTGGTCGGTGGCGAGATGGATCGAGCGATGGTCCTCGCGCGTCGCGCGCACGACCGGGTGCAGATGGAAGCGGATGTCGAATTGCCGCTGCGACGGATTGCCGGACTTGCCGTTGCGCACCAGCCGGTCGCGGCCCTCGATGCGCGTGCCATCGTCGTGCAGCGAGATGGCGCGTTCGTGCCAAAGGCCGAACTGGCGCGCATAACCGTCATGCTGGGCGACGAAGCCGGGCGCGGATTCGTTGTCGCGGCGCTCGATACGCACCTTGGACGGCCCCGGCATGATCCTCTGGCGATTGTCATGCGAAGCCGAGCCGAAACCGGCAAAGCGCGCGGAGGAGGTATCGTCGAGCACCAGCGTCGAATGGGCGGCCGTCATCCGCGCCATCTCGCGGTAGCTCTCGCGATTGAGGCTGTCGACGCCGGAATTGACGATCAGCCGCTGCCGTCCGCTCGACATTTCGAAGGCGAGGCAGGAGGCGTGCCCGGTGAAACCGTGCGGCCCGCCGGGCGCAACGCCGGTATCGGCAATCAGCACCGTGCTGCCCCGCGCCAAGCGCTGGTAGCCGGAATGCGGCATGTGGCCGAGAGGCCGGGCGCCGTTCTGGTCATGCCGCAACACCGCCGCCGTCAGATAGAGATTGCCGCTGCCCGCGCCGTGGAACAGGGCGATATGGCCGTCGACATGGCGGAAGAAGCGCAGGGACGGGAACATCCGGTCGACGGCATGCACCAACTCCTGCGGCACCGGCTTGGAGGCGGAGACATAGCATTGCGCCAGCGGCAAGAGATCGGCAAGCAAGCCCGGAAGCACGTCCGGGCAGCGGCTGGCATGGCCGCCATCGGGCAGAATCTGCGTCTTAAGCTGGTATTCGAGGTTCTTGACCGCGGAATTCTCGAAACGCTGCGACGTGGGCAGCACCTGCGACGCATAGGCGAGCGCGATGCGGACATTCAGCGCGTCGAGATCGTCACTCATCGAACCGGCAAGGCCGCGCAGATAACGCACCTGGCGCGCCAGCGACCCCATGAAGCGGCGGTAGAAGACCGGATCGCTGTCGATCAGCAGCAGCCGCGAATATTGCATCCAGGCGATGACCCGCGCCGCCGTGACCTCCATCTTCCACGGATTGCCGTTGAGATTGCGGCCATGGCTGAGGATCCAGTCATTGACCAGCGCGCGCGCATTGGTGGAAGCGAGGTCGCTGCCGGCCCCCTTCATGTGGCGCAGCCAGCGGAACCGGTTGAGCGCGTCCTCCCAGGCGGGAGACGGCGGAACGACGGAAAAGGGCGACGCGCCGGCCGTATCGATGACCCGCCCGGCGAAGGAGTAGCGGCCTTCATAGATGTCGCGGGCGACGAGCGGGTCGTTCGGGCGCAGGTCCGGCGGGACCATAACCAGCCGTTCCGGCACCGGTCCTATGAACCGCCAGGCGAATACCGGCCCTTTTTGGACGCGTCGGCGCAGCCCGGACCAGAATATTCGAACGCCCGACACCCAATAAGCCGGGTCGTTCATCAATGTGGGTCGGCCCAAATGTTCTCCATCCCGCCGGTCGTGACGAATCGAAGGATATTGATTCGCACCCGCTTTACAATCAGAGACGGCTTTCGCCCACTAGGCAAGCCGCTGAAAACGGGCCGCAAAGAAGCCGTCGACACCGCTGAGCGCCGGATCGCCGAGATCAAGATGCGCCGGCGTGAGCCGCAGGAAACCGTCTTCGTCGATCGCCTCGCCAAATCCGGGCGCCTCTTCCGCCATCACCGGAGCGATCGCGAAATCCGGATGCGCGGCCGCAAAGCGCCGGGCGACCGCCTCTCCCTCCAGCGGATCGAGGGAGCAATTGGAGAAGACGAGCACGCCGCCGGGCCGGACCCATGAAGACGCCGTGTCGAGCATGCGCGCCTGGAGCGCCGCGAGTTTCTCGATATCGGCCGCGGACTTGGCGAAGGGCACGTCCGGGTGCCGGCGCACGGTCCCGGTCGAGGAACAGGGCGCATCGAGCAGCACCGCGTCGAACCCGTCCTGCGGCGCGAATTTGAACAGGTCGGTCGCGATCGTCTCGCAGGCGTCCGAAAGGCCGAGCCGTTCGAGATTGCCCGCGAGGCGCTTCAGCCGGTTGGCGGAGAGATCGAGCGCCGTGACCTTCGCCCCGGCATCGGCGAGCTGCGCGGTCTTGCCGCCCGGCGCGGCGCAGCAATCGAGCGCGGTCTTGCCCGCGAGGTCCCCGAACAGGCGCGCCGGCATCGCGGCGGCGGCGTCCTGCACCCACCAAGCGCCATCGGCAAAGCCGGGCAGTTCGGCAATGTCGCGCGACGGGCCGGTCAGCCGCAGCGAGCCGGTCGGCAAAATAACGGCGCCGAGCCTTTCCGCCCATTCGGCGGCTTCCGGCTGTTCCCCGGCCTTCAAAGTCAGGTCGATCGGCGCTTCCAGCCGGTGGCAGGCATCGATGGCGGCGGCGGTTTCGGCCCCGTAGATCGCATCGAGCCGGTCGGCGAACCATTGCGGCGCGCGCACGGGACGCGCCGCGAACGCCGCCAGCAGATCTTCCTTTTCGCGGGTGGCGCGACGCAGCAAAGCGTTGACGAGATTGGCGAAACGCCGCGAACGCGGATCGGCCTGCGCGGCGGTGACGGCGAGATCGACAGCGCTGTGATCGGGCACATCGAGGAACAGGATCTGGGCGAGGCCTGCCAGCAGGATATTGCGCAAGCCGGTCGCGCCGGCCGGAAGCGGCTTTTCCGTGAACCGCGAAATGGTCGCGTCGAGTTCGCCCAGGTTGCGGAGAGCCGTCAGAAGGATCGCGCGCACCAGCGCCCGGTCACGCGGTTCCAGCGCCAGATATTGCGGATGGCCGTGTACCTCGTCGGTCAGCCCGTCCATGGAGGATTTGGCGTCGAGGATCGCGCCGAGAATACGGTGCGCCGCCTGCCGGGCTGGAAGCCCCGGCTTATCGGCGGCGGGAGCGGCGGTGTCGTGCCTGCGGCGTTTGTCCGGTCCGCGCTTGCGATGCGGTGCGCTCAACCCCAGGGGCCCTTTTTGCCGCCGCCGTCGCGTCCCCATCGGGTCTGGCCGGTTTTCGGAATCCCCGACGAGCCGGTCTTCGCCGGACGGGGAACAGGCGCTTCCGCCGGCGCCGCCGCCGCGGGTTCCGGGCGCTCTCGAACGGGCGTCTCCATCCGCGCCGGCCGGTCCATCTCGGCAGCCATCGCCATCAGTGCGCGAATGCGGTTTTCCGTGTCCGGGTGGGTGGAAAAGAGGTTGTCGGCGCGCTGGCCGTTGAGCGGATTGATGATGAACATATGCGCGGTCGCCGGATTGCGCTCCGCCTGCACATTGACCGTGCGGCCCGCAGCGGCGGCGAGCTTGCCGAGCGCGCTCGCCAGCCATTCCGGATTTCCGCAAATCTCGGCGCCGCGCCTGTCGGCCGAATATTCGCGTGTCCGGCTGATCGCCATCTGCACGATCATCGCCGCAAGCGGAGCGACGATCATCGCGGCAAGCACGCCGATGAAGCCGAACGGATTGTTGTTGTCGCGCGATCCGCCGAAGAAGAATGCGAAATTGCCGAGCATGGAAATCGCGCCGGCCAGCGTCGCGGTGATCGTCATGGTGAGCGTGTCGCGGTGCTGGATGTGGGCCAGCTCATGCGCCATCACGCCGGCAACCTCCTCGCGGCTCATCCGTTCCAGCAGCCCGGTGGTGGCGGCGACGGCGGCGTTTTCCGGATTTCGCCCGGTCGCGAAAGCGTTCGGCTGGTCGTTCTTGATCAGGTAGACCTTCGGCATCGGCAGGTTGGCGCGCTCGGCGAGCGACTCGACAATGCCGTAATATTCCGGCGCGTTTGCCCGGTCGACCTCGACGGCATTGTACATGCGCAAAACCATCTTGTCGGAATTCCAGTAGGAGAACGCGTTCATCGCCAGCGCGATGACAAGGGCGATCATCATGCCGCCGCTGCCGCCGATCATGTAGCCGATCCCCATGAAAAGGGCGGTCATCGCGGCGATGAGCATGGCCGTTTTCATCATGTTCATCGACAGTCACTCCAATAGGGGCGCCATGCTGGATTCCGGCGCATCAGGCCTATAATAGTGTGTGCGCGCAAGCCTGTTTTCAACCGAGAACGCCGAAGCGGCGGCAAAGACGAAAAAACGATGAGCGACCCAAGCGAAACGCCTGAACCGGACGCCGGTTCGAAACCCAAGCAGCTTTCCCCGGCGGCCGAGCGCGCGCTGGCCGAAGCGGAGGCGCGGCGTGTCGAGCTCGCCGAGGCGGAAAGAAAGCGCCAGCGCGAAATCGGCGGACGCGGCGGCAAGGATCCCGCCCGCTATGGCGACTGGGAGGTCAAGGGAATCGCGGTCGATTTCTAGAACTGTCCGCGCTGTGCCAAATCGGCACGATCACCGCCTGCCTGTCCTTTTTCGGCACGCCGCCTGAAAGACCTTGCGGAAGTCCTGTCCGGACGCAGAAGAATCGCCGAACCGCATTAACCGGCCGTTCATCTCGTTTCGCGTTCGCGTACCCGAAAAGCCTGAAATTAGCCATCCGACAAGGATGACGCACTAGTCTCCGCGCCCATGTGGCACGCGATATGCCGATCGACCGGCATGATCGCGCCAGAAGGAGTGTGACAGTGCGTATCGCCTTAGACCGTATCAAGGATTTCGCCAGCGACCGTCGCGGCAATTTCGGCATCATGTTCGCAGTGCTGGGAACGACGCTTCTCATGGGATCGGCGCTCGCGATCGACGTGGCGCGCATGTTCGCCGTTCACAACAAGCTCACATTCGCCGTCGACGCCGCCGCGCTTGCGACGACCCAAGACCTGACGCTCGGGACCGTGTCGATCGACGACGCCGAGGCGACGGTACGCAAATATCTCGACGCCAATCTCGACAATCGCAATCTGACGGCGGCGACCGTGACGGTCGACAAGATCACGGTCGACAAGGTCAACCGGTCGGTGGACATCAAGGCGCATACGATGATGCCGATGACCTTCGCCGGCATCGTCGGATACAACAATCACCGCATTGACGCCGAATCCAAGGCCAAGTTCTCCAACACGGAGATCGAGGTCGTCATGGCGCTCGACATCACCGGTTCGATGGGCGACAAGATCGGAGGCTGGAGCACGCCGACAAAGCTGTCGGCGCTCAAGGACGCCGCGAATCTCGGCCTGAACACGCTGTTCGACGGCGCAAGCGAAGGCGACCGCATCCGCGTCGGCCTCGTCCCCTATTCCGCGGCCGTGAACGCCGGCCCCGTGATCGACGCGATCCAGACGACCGGCCTTACCAAGACCACCTGCAACAAGAAGGGCAAGAACTGCAAAACGGTGACGACCTATCCGGACTGCGTGGCCGAGCGGACCGGAACCGAGAAATATACCGATGCCTTCGCGACCAGTTCGGCGAAGATCACCTCGTCCGACTACAGTTGCCCGAGCGCGCAAATCGTGCCGCTCACCAAGGAGAAAGCCACGCTGAAATCCGAGATCGACGCTTTCAGCGCCGGCGGCTGCACGGCCGGCCATCTCGCCATTGCCTGGTCCTATTACATGCTGTCGCCCAAATGGGCCGCGGCATGGCCGGAAGGCTCGGACCCGGAAGCCTATGACAAGGCCGGCGTTTCCAAATATGCGATCATCATGACGGACGGCGAGTTCAACACATTCGAGACCGGCGGCTATTCCTGCTCCGGCTATTACGGCGCGAGCTGGTCGGGAACCTATGCCGAAAACCTCTGTTCCGCGATGAAAGCCAGCGGCATCAAGATCTACTCGATCGCCTTTGCCGCCGGTTCGAGCGCTGAAACGCTGATGAAGAAATGCGCGTCCACTTCGGCCGGACAGCAGCTTTACTACAACGCCACCGACGAAGACGATCTCAAGGCAGCGTTCGTCGAGATCGCGCGAGACATCAAGGGTCTCAGGCTGGTCAACTGACCGGCCGCGACAGACCCGAGAGCCTTTCAGGGTTAGAAATGAAAAGGCCGCCCTTTCGGGCGGCCTTCGCAATTCCGGGAACCGGACGGTCGTCGGACCGTGACGCGTCTGCGTCAATCCGGTTGCGCGGGATGACTGTCCGTCAGAGGCTGCTCCGACGGAGTGAGACCCGCATAGACCGTCCCGGAACCATAGAATCACTCGACATCGGATCACCTCCTTTCAATTGTTGAAGACGTCACCAATGTGGAGCGCTATCCGCCCGAGTGCAAGGGGCGGCGCCAAAAAGGCTCCGCCGTTCCGCGAGGGCGGTATCAGGCGCAATTCGCCTTGAGCGGCGCCCAGTTCGACAGCGTGTAATCGCCCGCGCCCTTGGCGGCGATGCGATATTGCGTGTCGATCGCGGTTTCGATGACCATCGTCTGGGAGATCTCGGCCACGTAGAGGCCGTTGACCTTCTTCGTGTTCACCACCTTCGGGACGCTGGCGCCCTGGCCGTGCCGGATCATCATATAGGTGACCGGGCCGGCCTTGTTCGTGTAGATCCAGGCCTTCAGTTTCGCTTGCGCCGGGCACAGGCCGCCGGCGGGCGACTTGATCGCCACCATCGCGGAATTCACCTTCAACGGGCCGGTTCCGCCGCCGCTCTGGATATCGCCGATGCCGGCCATGGCGCTCGTCGCCGTCGCGGCGGCGAGCAGGGCAAGAAGAATGCGTTTCATGTCTTTCTCCATCAGGAATGCCTCGGGCTCCGCCGAAGGCACGTTTCTGTTTGGGAAAGAAAATGGCACAGGCGGCATAGGCCGCCTGTGCCACAGGTCACACCGGACAGGAACGTGGCGGGCTGAACTCAGCCGCGCTTGTTCTGCCGGTTCTCGATCAGATCGTCGACGACCGTCGGATCGGCCAGCGTCGAGGTGTCGCCGAGCGCCGAGAAATCGTCCTCGGCGATCTTGCGCAGAATGCGGCGCATGATCTTGCCCGAGCGGGTCTTCGGCAGGCCGGGCGCGAACTGGATCTTGTCGGGCGAGGCGATCGGCCCGATCTCGGTGCGCACATGCTTGACCAGTTCCTTGCGCAGGTCGTCCGACCCTTCCTGGCCTTCCATCAGCGTCACGTAGCAGTAGATGCCCTGGCCCTTGAGGTCGTGCGGATAGCCGACGACGGCCGCCTCGGAGACCGCGTCGTGGCTGACCAGGGCGGATTCCACCTCCGCCGTGCCCATGCGATGGCCCGAGACGTTGATGACGTCGTCGACGCGCCCGGTGATCCAGTAATAACCGTCGGCGTCGCGGCGGCAGCCGTCACCGGTGAAGTACTTGCCCTTGTAGGCGGAGAAGTAGGTCTGCACGAAACGGTCGTGGTCGCCATAGACCGTGCGCATCTGGCCCGGCCAGGAATCGATGATGCACAGATTGCCGTCGGCCGTGCCCTCCAGCACGTCGCCATCCGCGTCGACCAGCTGCGGCTGCACGCCGAAGAAGGGCCGCGTCGCGGAACCGGGCTTGAGATTGGTCGCGCCCGGCAGCGGCGTGATCATGATGCCGCCGGTCTCGGTCTGCCACCAGGTATCGACGATCGGGCAGCGCTTCTCGCCGACGATATTGTAGTACCACTCCCAGGCTTCGGGGTTGATCGGCTCGCCGACCGAACCCAGCGTGCGCAGGCTCTTGCGCGACGTCTTCTTCACATGCTCGTCGCCGGCGCCCATCAGCGCGCGGATCGCGGTCGGCGCCGTGTAGAAGATGTTGACCTGGTGCTTGTCGATGACCTCCCAGAAGCGCGCCGGCGACGGATAAGTCGGCACGCCCTCGAACATCAGCGTCGTCGCGCCATTGGCGAGCGGGCCGTAGACGATATAGGAGTGGCCGGTCACCCAGCCGACATCGGCGCCGCACCAGTAGATGTCGCCGTCCTGGTAGTCGAAGACATATTGATGCGTCATCGACGCGTAGACGAGATAGCCGCCGGTCGTGTGCAGCACGCCCTTCGGCTTGCCGGTCGAGCCTGACGTATAGAGGATGAAGAGCGGATCCTCGGCCTTCATCTTGGCCGGCGCGCAATCCGGCTTCGCCTTGGCGATCGCCTCGTGATACCAGATGTCGCGTTCCTCGAACCACTCGATCTTGCCGGCGGTGCGCTGGACGACGACGACCTTGTCGACGACGACGTCGTTGCGCTCGGCGATCTCGATGGCGAGGTCGGTATTGTGCTTGAGCGGGATCTTCTTGCCGCCGCGCAGCCCCTCGTCGGCGGTGATGACGAAACTGGACTTGCAGTCGATGATGCGCCCGGCGAGCGCGTCCGGCGAAAAGCCGCCGAAGACGATGGAGTGGATCGCGCCGATGCGCGCGCAGGCCAGCATCGCGAAGGCGGCTTCCGGGATCATCGGCATGTAGATGGTGACGCGGTCGCCCTTCTTGACGCCGTTCGACTTCATCACATTGGCGAGCCGGCAGACCTTGTCGTAGAGCTCGTTATAGGTGATGTGCTTGTCGTCATAAGGGTTGTCGCCTTCCCAGATGATCGCCGTCTGGTTGCCGCGCTTCTTCAGGTGACGGTCGATGCAGTTATAGGCGACGTTGGTGACGCCGTCCTCGAACCACTTGATCGAGACCTTGCCCTTGAAGCTGGTGTTCTTGACCTTGGTATAGGGCTTGAACCAGTCGATGCGCTTGCCGTGCTTCGCCCAGAATTTCTCCGGCGACGAGATGCTCTGATTGTACCATTTCAGATATTTATCATCGTCGATCAACGCCCGTTTCTTGGCGTCGGGCAATACTCGATAGACTGGACTGGACATTCAAACCCTCCCGGAAATCGTCAAATTGTCTGTGTCGCGGGTGGCACGGAATACGCCTCCTCCATGCCCAAATACGCGTAATGTGTGCGGTTTATAACGATGTGTGTCCAGAGGTAAATTAGACCAACGGCGCTGATCGCCCGGCCGGTCCCGGCAGCGCCCGCGCCAAAACGCATCGCGGGTCTTTCCCGCGATGCGTCGCTGCAATCCAACGTGCCGCGATAAGGCCGCAGGGAATTCGGATCAGGCGGCAAGCGCCGGGCGCGTGTCGGACCGGCCCGCCCCGGCCGGCCGGTCGAGCTTCAGATCGGCGGTCGCCTGGGCGAGCGCCACGTCCAGCCTCGTATGAGGCTCGGGGCCGATCAGCGCTTCCAGCCGTGCATTGGCGAGCGAATGCGGAACGCGCCACAGATAGGACATCTTCACGATCTCGCGCAGGACCGGGTTGAACAGGCCGACGGCGCGCAGCACCAGCCACGGCGCGCCGGCCTTTTTCAGCGTCCGCCCGGCCGCCTTCTCCGCCGCGACATGGAATTCCTCGCCGGTCACCGCGTGACCGCGAAAATGCAGTGTCGTAAAAGGCGCCGTCTCGTCACGCTTCTCCGCGACGCGCACGAAGGCCTCGGCCAGATCCGGCAGATAGGCGAAGGCATGCACGGTCTGCCATCCGCCCGGCCATGTGAACCTGTCCTTCTTCAGATCCTTCAGGATCATCAGGTCGAGCCAGGTTTCCGGACGCGTCCCGCCGAAAAAATCGCCGGCCCGGATGACGATGGTGCGAACGCCCTTGTCCTGCGCCGCGCGCTCGTAGAGCGCTTCCATGGCGATGCGCAGCCGCGCCTTTTCTGTATCGCCGCTCATTGGCGCATCCTCGCCGGTGTCCGGGCGGATACCGTAGCCGTAATTATAGACATTGCCGGGGATCATCACCGTCGCGCCGGCGGCTTCGGCGGCCGCCAGCACGTTCTCGGCAAGCGGCATGACCGTGTTCGTCCAGTCGTCATAGGACGGGTTGAGCGTATGCACGATGACGTCCGCGCCGGCACAGGCGGCGGTGAGCGCGGCGCGATCATAAGCATCCGCCTTGACCGGTTCGATGCCCGGCGCGAGCGCCGCCGCCTTGGCGCCGCGCGCAATGCCTTTCACCCGCCAGCCGGCCTTGAGAAACGCCCTCGCCACCGCATCGCCATTGCGTCCGGCGGCTCCGAGAATGGCAACTGTCTGCATGATCTTTCTCCTTTGTTCGAATACATGCAGACGATTTAGAAAATTCACCCTCGAATGAATATGAAAGAGGCTGGAGGCATGCTATTCATTCATGAATGGATAATAGCCATTTCGACTGGAACCTGATCAAGAGCTTCCTCGCCGTCCTCGACGCCGGTACGCTATCCGCCGCCGCGGTCGCGACCGGCACCTCGCAACCGACGCTCGGGCGTCATATCGACGAGTTCGAGGCGTTGACCGGGCTGGTGCTGTTCGAGCGTGGCCGCGCCGGCATGAAACCGACGCAGAATGCGCTGGCGCTGGCCGAGGAAGCACGCGCCATGCAAGCCGGCGCAGACAGTCTCGCCATGGCCGCGGCCGGCCGCGAAACGACGGTCGAAGGCACGATCCGCATCACCGCTTCGGAGGTCGTCTCGACATTTCTCCTGCCGGACATCCTCGTTGCGCTCGCCGACGAGGAACCGGCGCTGGAGATCGAACTCGTCGCCAGCGATTCCGTGCAGAACCTGCTGGCCCGGGACGCCGATATCGCCGTCCGCATGGTACGCCCGGTCCAGAACGATTTGATCGTCCGCAAGGTGAACGACGCGGCGATGGGCGCCTTTGCCCATCGCGACTATCTGGAAAGGCACGGCACGCCGGCGGGGCTCGAAGACGTCTTCTCCCATCGCGTCATCGGACAGGACCGGGGCGACCTGATCCTGCGCGGCATGGCGGCCCTCGGCGTCACAAGCGAGCGCGCGGCGTTCGCATTCAGGACCGATCATCCGATCGCGTCATGGGAATTGCTGCGCGCCGGCGCGGGGATCGGGTTCGCGCAGGTCGCGATCGCCGCCCGCGCGCCCGAACTCGTGCGCATTCTGCCGGAACTGCATATCGATCCGCTGCCCTATTGGCTCTGCTCGCATCGCGAACTGCGCCACAGCGCCAAGGTCCGGCGCGTCTATGACTTCCTCGCCGAACGGCTTGCCGCGCTCGCGCTCGGTTAGGGGCGAAGCGCGCGCAGGGACAGGGAAAGAAGCGCGGTCACCACAAGGACCACCGAGAATCCGGCGAAGATCGCTCCGAGCCCGGTATGTTCCGCAATGAAGCCCAACACCGCCGGAGCCGTCAGCGCGCCGGAATAGCCGAACGCGGTGACGACGCCGATGCCGATCGCAGGCTCGACGCCGGGAAAGCGGCCGCCGGCGGAAAAGATGATCGGCACCATGTTGGCGAGCCCGAGACCGCAGACCAGGAAGCCCGCAATCACCATCGGAAGGGCCGGGGCCAGGCCGGCAACCGCGAAACCGGCCGAGGCGACCAGCGCCGAGACAAAGAAGGTTTTCCCGTCACCAAGCCGGTTGCGCAGCGCGTCGCCGAAAAAGCGCATCATCGCCATGGTCGCGGAAAAGGCGGCAAAGGCGTAACCCGCGATCGCCACAGGCGCCGCATGGTCCTTGGCCAGATAGAGCGCGCTCCAGTCGAGGATCGCGCCTTCCGGCACGAAGGACAGGAAGGCGCAAAAGCCGAGCATGTAGATGCCGATGCCTGCCGGGATCATCGCGAGCAGCCGTCCGGGCTTCCGTCCATCGCTCTCCCCGCCGTCCTCGACGGCGAGAAGCTTGCGGTCGTCCATGTAATAGAACTGCGCAATGATGACGAGGATGCCCGTCAGCACGAGCACGCCGAGCGAGTGGCCCAGTTCACCGTAGTGCGCCAGCATCCAGCCGCCGAGCGGCGCGCCGGTCAGCCCGCCAAGGCTCCAGAAGCCGTGGCAGGACGACATGATCGCGGAGCCACGCGCCTTTTCGACGCTGACGGCGTTGGCGTTCATCGCCCCGTCCATCGCACCCATGAAGACGCCGAGCCACAGCATGGAAAAGGCGGTCGCGACAAGATTGGGCGACAGCGAAATGAACAGCAGCCCGGGCACCAGCAGATAGGATGTCCAGCGCACCACCGCCGCAGAGCCGTAGCGCGTCGTCAGCACCGCTCCGGTCAGAAGAGCGATCAGCGCGCCGATGCCGAACATGATGACCAGCGCGCCAAGCACCGATTCCGAAATCGCCAGCCGCTCGGCCAGCACCGGGATCTTCGGCGCCCAATGCCCGACCACGAAACCGTTGATGTAAAACGCCGCCGACACCGCCCAGCGGGCGGAGGTGCGGTAACCCATGCCGCCAGGAAGCGAACCGAGAAGCTGTGCGTCGCTCATCGCGCGCACCGCCGGACATCGGCGCCCGCCTGCCGAAAAGCCTTGACCGCATCTTCGGGCGTATCGGCCTCGACGAGAATGGCTGTGCAATCGGCAAGTCCCATGACCCGAAACGGCGCGGCCGTCATGATCTTCTCCGTCGTCACGGGCGCGATGGTGATGGCGCTCGCTTCCGAAATCGCACGTTTGAAACTGGCGTCCTCGGCATGGAACGCGGTGATCCCGGCCTGTGTATCCGCGCCGCAGGCGCCGAGGAAACAGATGTCGGGCCGGACAGTGCTTGCCGCCCGCATCGCCTCCGCGCCGATGGCCGCGCCGACCATCCGGTCGACCAACCCGCCGAGAACGACGACATCGCAGTCGCCGCGCAACGTCAGCGCGCTGGCGATCTGCGGCGCATTGGTGATGCAGGTCAGGCCGTAATCGCGCGGCAGCGCATCGGCGATGGCAAGATTGGTGGAGGCGGCATCGAGGAAGACGCAAGCGCCCTCGGTAACCCACTTCGCCGCCTCGCGGGCGAGAGCCGCCTTGGCCTCGACCGATTGACCGGCCCGTTCCGACAGGGTCGTCGCGGCGGAGGCTGGCAGCCGCAAAGCGCCGCCATAGACGCGCTCGCAGACGCCGCGGGCCGAAAGATCGCGCAGATCGCGCCGGATCGTATCTTCCGAAACGCCGAGTTCGCGCGCCAGATCCGCAGCGATCACCTTTCCGGTGTTCTGCAGGCGGCTGGCGATCAGGTCCAGCCTTTCGCCGGGAAGCAATGTCATGTGCGATTCCTCAATCATGCAGAAACGTGCATAATTCGGCATAAACACGGAGTCAATCGCATTCGCGTCGTCAGCCCTCATGAGGTTCCGGACACGCCTCCGGGAACCCGGCGATCATTGCGGCGTTGTCGATGCACACAGAGCGAAAGGAATGCACATGTCTGTCGGCACAATTCTTCTGATTATCCTGGTCCTGCTTCTGATCGGCGCCATCCCGACCCGCGCACGCTTCGGCTACGCGCCGATGGGCATCGTCGGCACGATCCTCGTGATTGTCCTGATCCTGGTGCTGCTTGGGCGGATATAAGGAAGCTATCGCAAAGCTTCGAAAGGATTGACGACCCCGATTTCGAGAAGATCGAAATCGGGGACATTTCGTGTCGCAAGCGTTGCGCCATGGGCCGCGCAGATCGCCGCGATCATCGCGTCCATGACCGAAATCGGACGCCCTGACGCGTCCCGCGCGGCGCGAATTTCGCCGAATTTCAGCGCCGCACCCTGATCGAACGGCAGAACGCGATTGCGGAACTGCCCGGCCAGCAGACCGTCGAGGGCCTCAAGAAACCGGCTGGAGCCGTCACGCAGTCGAATGCGCTGTCCGCCATAGGCGAGCTCGGCGACGACCGGAGCGCAAAGATAGAGTTCCGCCGGGTCCGCCCGCCGAAACCAGTCGGCGACATTCGCGTCAGGAACGGCCTTGGCGATCTCCGAGATGACGTTCGTGTCGATGACGATCATCGCGGATCCGGGACCGGGCGCCCCATATCCTCGCGTCCTTCCTCGACACTCCTGATCAGGTCGCCATGATCCTCGTCGGAAAGGCTTACCCCGGCAAACGCCCGCCGGATCGCGTCATACGCCGTTTCGCCCGCGGGAGGCTGTTTTTCAAGATCGGCCAGAAGCCCCTTGCGCAGCAATTCCTTCACTTCGTCGGAAAGGCTGCGGCCCGCCTCCTTGGCCCGGCGGGAAATATCGTCCTTCAGGTGGTTCGGAATGTTACGGATTAGTAGATCGCTCATGATCGCCTCATTGTGATATCAACGATATCACACTATTCGGAGACGTTAAAGTCCTCCCTACCCGTAGACCACCAGCAGGTCCTTGGCGTCGATCTGGTCGCCGGCCTTGACGAGGACCTCGGCGATCGTGCCGTCGCGCTCGGCGTGGATGGCGGTTTCCATCTTCATCGCCTCGATCGAGACGAGCACGTCGCCGGCCTTGACCTCCTGGCCGGCGGCCACGCCGATCGTCGAGATCACGCCGGGCATCGGTGCGCCGACATGCGCCTCGTCGCCCGGATCGGCCTTGCGGCGCACCGCCGCGCCACTCGCGCCATGCGCCCGGTCGGGCACCTTGACGCGGCGAGGCTGGCCGTTCAGCTCGAAGAACACCGTCACCATGCCCTTCTCGTCGGTATCGCCGACGGCGAGGCAGCGGATCACCAGCGTCTTCCCCTTCTCGATTTCGGCGTGAACCTCTTTTTCCTGCTCCAGCCCGTAGAAATAGACAGGCGTCGGCAGCGAGGAGACGGGACCGTATAGCGCCTGCGCATGGGCGAAATCGGTGAAGACCTTCGGATACATGAGATAGGAGGCGAACTCGAACTCCGTCAGTTCGCGCTCCAGCTTCTCCTCGATCTCTTTGCGCATCGCGTCGAGATCGGCCGGCGGCAGCAGCGAACCGGGCACTTCCGTGTAGGGCTTTTCGCCTTTCAGCACCTTTTTCTGGATCGCTTCGGGCCAGCCGGAAGGCGGTTGTCCGAGATCGCCACGCATCATCGACACGACGGAATCCGGGAAGGCGATATCCTTGTCAGGATTGGTCACGTCATCGACGGTCATGTCCTGGCTGACCATCATCAGCGCCATGTCGCCGACGACCTTCGACGACGGCGTTACCTTGACGATGTCTCCGAACATCATGTTGACGTCGTGATAGGCGCGCGCCACCTCGTGCCACCGCGTTTCGAGGCCAAGCGAGCGCGCCTGCTCCTTCAGATTGGTGAACTGGCCGCCGGGCATCTCGTGCAGATAGACCTCCGAGGCCGGAGACTGCGAGATATTCTCGAAGGCCGCATATTGGGCGCGCACGGCTTCCCAGTAATAGGAAATCTTGCGGATCCAGTCGGAATCGAGCTCCGGATCGCGCTCCGTTCCCTTCAACGCCTCGACGATCGAACCGAGGCAGGGCTGCGACGTATTGCCGGACAGCGAATCCATCGCCGCATCGACCGCGTCGACGCCGCTTTCGACCGCAGCCAGCACGGTCGCCGCCGAGATGCCCGACGTGTCGTGCGTGTGGAAATGGATCGGCAGGTCGGTCGCCTCGCGCAGCGCCTTGAACAGCACCCTCGCAGCCGCCGGCTTCAACAGCCCGGCCATGTCCTTGACGGCCAGCATGTGCGCGCCGGCCTTTTCAAGTTCGCCGGCCAGGTCGACGTAATATTTCAGGTCGTATTTCGGCCGCGCCGAATTGAGGATGTCGCCCGTGTAGCAGATCGTCGCCTCGCAGATTTTGTTCTCCTCGGCGACCGCGTCCATCGAGACGCGCATATTGTCGACCCAGTTGAGGCAGTCGAAGACGCGGAACAGATCGATACCGCCTACCGCGGCCTGGCGGACGAAGTGCTTGACGACATTGTCCGGATAGTTGGTGTAGCCGACGCCGTTGGCGCCGCGCAGAAGCATTTGCAGGAGCAGGTTCGGCACCTGCTCGCGGATTTTCGCCAGCCGCTCCCACGGATCCTCGGTCAGGAAGCGCATGGCGACGTCGAAGGTCGCGCCGCCCCAGCATTCCAGCGACAGGAGCTGCGGAAGGACGCGCGCATAGCAGCCGGAGATCTTGACGATATCGTCGGTGCGCATGCGCGTCGCGAGCAGGCTCTGGTGACCGTCGCGCATGGTCGTGTCGGTCAGATAGACCTGCTTTTCGGCGCGCAGCCATTTCGCGAAGCCTTCCGGCCCGAGTTCGTCCAGCTTGCGCTTGGTGCCGCCCTCCGGGATCTTGATGCCCGGCCACGGCACGATCGGCGGCGCGGCGTCTGCCGGCGGCAGCGGCCGACCCTTGGTTTCCGGATGCCCGTTGACCGTGACATCGGCCAGATAGGTCAGGATCTTCGTCGCGCGGTCGGCGCGCTTGACCTGCTGGAACAGCTCCGGCGTCGTGTCGATGAACTTGGTAGTGTAGGTGTTGTTGCGGAATTTCTCGTGGCCGATGATCGCCTCGAGGAAAGTCAGGTTTGTCGCAACGCCGCGGATACGGAACTCGCGCAGCGCGCGGTCCATGCGCAGGATCGCTTCCTCCGCCGTCGGCGCCCAGGCGGTGACCTTTTCGAGCAGAGGATCGTAGAAACGGGTGATCACCGCGCCCGAATAGGCCGTGCCGCCGTCGAGGCGGATACCGAAGCCGGTCGCGCCGCGATAGGCGGTGATGCGGCCGTAATCCGGGATGAAATTCTGTTCCGGATCCTCGGTCGTGATGCGGCACTGCAATGCGTGGCCGTTGAGCTTGATATCTTCCTGCGCCGGAACGCCGGATTCCGGCGTGCCGATGGCAAAGCCGTCGAGGATATGGATCTGCGCCTTGACGATGTCGATGCCGGTGACTTCCTCGGTCACCGTATGCTCGACCTGGATGCGCGGATTGACCTCGATGAAGTAGAAGGCGCCGGTGTCGGCATCCATCAGATATTCGACCGTGCCCGCGCCGATATAGCTCGTCGCGTTGGCGATACGCAGCGAATAGCCGGCCAGTTCGGCCCGCTGCTCGGCGGTCAGATAGGGCGCCGGCGCGCGTTCGACGACCTTCTGGTTGCGCCGCTGGATCGAGCAGTCGCGCTCGAACAGGTGAACGGCGTTGCCATGCGTATCGCCGAGGATCTGGCTTTCGACATGGCGCGCATTCTCGACCAGCTTTTCGAGATAGACCTCATCCTTGCCGAAGGCGGCGCGGGCCTCGCGCTTGGCTTCCGTGACCTCGCGCTCGATCTCGCTCTCGGAACGGATCACGCGCATGCCGCGCCCGCCGCCGCCCCAGGACGCCTTCAGCATCACCGGGTAGCCGACTTCGAGCGCCATCTTTTTCACGACGTCCATGTCGTCAGGCAGAGGGTCCGTCGCCGGGACGACCGGCACGCCCGCCGAGATGGCGAGATTGCGCGCCGCGACCTTGTTGCCGAGCGACCGCATCGTTTCCGGTTTCGGACCGATGAAGGTGACGCCAGCCTCGGCGCAGGCCTCGACGAATTCCGGGCTTTCGGACAGGAGGCCGTAGCCCGGATGGATCGCGTCGGCGCCGGAAATGCGCGCGACCCGGAGAACTTCCTCGATCGACAGATAGCTCTCGATCGGGCCAAGGTCGCGGTCGAGATGCGGTCCGCGGCCGACCTGGTAACTCTCGTCCGCCTTGAACCGGTGCAGCGAGTACTTGTCTTCCTCGGCCCAGATGGCGACGGTCTTTATCCCGAGTTCATTGGCCGCGCGGAACACGCGAATGGCGATTTCGGAACGGTTGGCGACGAGAATTTTCTTGATGGCCAAGGAGTCTACCCCGGTCTGGCGTGGAGGTCAGACGGATTCTTTAGCCGCTATTATTGTGCAGCGCAAACGCGTCGCACGGCCTCGGGTCATGCGGCCTCCGACTGCAGACGACCGAAGGAAGCCCGAATGCCATGCGGCGCGCGGCGCGCGACATGGGCGGCCACCCGCGCATAGCGCTCCGGGTCCGGCGCGGCATCGGCCTTCGCGGCGATCCGCGCCCAGACGGCGAGGAACAGCACCTGCCCTGTCAGATCCATGAAGTCATGCGCCAGCGGAGCGAAGTTCGCGGCCTCGCGAACCATGTGGCGCGCCTGCACCCAGAGATCGCCGGCCGCACGGACAGCGTCCGAGCCGGTCTCGTCGGCGATTTGTGCAATCAGCGTCTCGAAAGCCATCGCGCCGCCGCCGACACGCAACCCCCGGCCCGCCAGCGCGCCGGCATGGATGCCGTTCGTGCCTTCATAGATCGCGGTGATGCGCGCGTCGCGATAGGTCTGTTCCACCCGGTATTCGCGCAGGAAGCCGTAACCGCCGAGCACTTGCGCGCCGAGTTCCGCGGAACGCATGGCGGCTTCGGTGCAGAAAACCTTGGCGACCGGCGTCAGGAATTCGACCAGATCCCGGTTTTCGCCGGTTTCCAGATAGACCAGCGCGAGATGGGCGATCGCACGCGCGCCCAACCCCAGCGAATCCATCTCGTCGAGCATGCGGCGGACATCCGGATGGTCCTCGATCTTCACCGGCCATCCGTCCGCAAGGCGTCCCTGCACGCGCTCCGCGGCATAGGCGCTGGCGATATCGAAGGCGCGCGAGGCATGCGCCGCGCCCTGCAGGGAGACGTCGAGGCGGGCGTGGTTCATCAAGGTGAACATCGCCTTGAGCCCCTCCCCCGCCTTGCCGATCAGCTCGGCCTCGGCGCCGTCGAAGACCATCTGGCAGGTCGGCGAGGCATGCAGCCCCATCTTCTCCTCGATGCGCGCGACGGTCACGCCGTTGCGCGTACCGTCCCTTTTCTCCGAGGTGCACAGGAACAGCGACAGCCCCTTGATACCCTCGTCGGAGGTTCTCGCCAGCACGAGATGCAGGATGCCCGCGCTGGCGTCCTGGTCGCCGCCGGAGATGAAGATCTTCTCGCCATCGATGCGCCAGCCATTGCCGGCTTCGACGGCGCGGCAGCGGATGCGCGACAGGTCGGAACCGGCGCCCGGCTCGGTCAGGCACATCGTCGCCAGCCAGTCGCCAGACGCCAGCGGCGGGATCATCCGCGCCTTCTGCTCGTCCGTGCCGAAGGCGAGAACGGTGCGGATCGCGCCCGGCACGAGGCCCGCGACCATCTGCATGGAATGGCAGGCGCCGGAAAAGATCTCGCTGACGACACCGGCGATCGCGCCGCCGATCGCCTGTCCGCCGAATTCCTCCGGTGCGGTGAGACCCGGCCATCCCTGCTCGACATAGGATTTGTAGGCCTCGACGAAGCCGTCCGGCAGGCGCACGCGGCCATTCTCCAGCCGCGCGCCCTGGATGTCGCCCGGTTCGTCCAGCGGCGCGATCTCGCCTTCCGCAAAAGCCGCGAAATGACCGGCGATCTCGCGTGCGAAATCCGCGTCCCAGTCGGCAATGCGCTTCGCCCCGGCGATTTCGTCGAGCGAGAAGAGAATATCGTCAATGGGCGCTTCAAAGGATTTCATGACCTGTTCCTCAGATATGGATCGTTGCCGGATCGGCGTTGTCATAGAGCCGTTCGAGCAGCTGCGCGCGGCGCGACAGGATCTTGCGTGCGTTGAGACTGCCCTTGGCGGTCAGCTCGCCATCGCCCAGCGACGCCGGCTCGGCCATGAACAGCGCGCGCCCGACCCGGGTCGAAGACCCCGAAGCAATCTGTGCCCTTTCTGCCAAACGACGCCTGACCTCGGTAGCGAGACCGTCCCCGGACAGGGCGCCATCGGCATCGCGAACCGCATGGCCGGCGCTGTCGAGCGCCTCCTTGTTCGGGAAGACCAGCACGCCGATCTCACCCCGGTCATGGCCGGTGATGACGACGTCGGCGGCAAGCGGCGCGAGGCAGGCGAGCAGTTCAAGGCGGAGCCCCGCGGCGCGCACCCATGTGCCGGTCAGGAGCTTGAAATCCTCCGAGATGCGACCGTCAAATCGAAGGCCCTTGTTGGGATCCTCCGCATCGACGAAACGCATCGCGTCACCGGTGATGAAATAGCCTTCCTCGTCGAAGCACTCGGCGGTCTTTTCCGGATCCTCGAAATAGCCCGCCATGATGTTCGGACCCTTAACCCGCACCTCGCAGCGCATCTCGTCGTCGGGAATAAGCTTGACGGTCACGTCGTTCAGCGGAACGCCGACAATGCCCGAATGCGAGACCGGCTCATGCTGAAGCAGGCAGGCCGGCGCGGTTTCGGTCAGGCCCCAGCTCGATGTCATCAGCGGGATCGACCCCGTCACCTCCAGCGCCATCTGCTCGAAGCCCTGCCACACATCCTCCGGCAGCGACGCGCCGGCATAGAAGACGAGATCGAGTTCGGAGAAGAACCGCTGCCGCAGGCTCTCGTCGCCCTTGAGGGCGTCGAGCAGCATCGAGAACCCGACCGGCACGTTGAAGGCGAGCGTCCCGGTGACCATGGAGAGGTTTTCGAGCGTCCGCCCGAACTTGCCCTTCACCGGCTTGCCGTCATCGACATAGAGGCTGCCGCCATTGGCGAGCATCATGTTGAAGTTGTGGCTGCCGCCGAAGACATGGTTCCACGGCAGCCAGTCGACGATGACCGGAGGGCGTTCGCGCAGGAACGGCATCGCATCGGCCATCTGGGTCTGGTTGACGCACATCATGCGGTGCGTTGTCGGCACGCCCTTCGGGTGCGAAGTCGAACCCGAAGTCATCAGGATCTTCACGACCGTGTCCGGCCCGACGGACGCATGCGCGGCGTCGATGTCGACGCTGGCATCGCCCTTGAGAAATTCATCGAAGGAAACGGAGTGCGACGACCCGGGACGGCTGGCGACGATCTCCATGCCGGACAGTTCCGGCAGCGCGATGGCCTCGCCATATTCTTCCGCATCGACCGCATAGGCGAGTTTGGGACGTACCACCTCGATGACGTGGCGCAAGCGGTCATGCGCGCCGGGGATCAGCGCATATTGCTCGGCGACCGGTACGGCGGGAATGCCGGCATATTGCGCCGCCAGGACCAGAAGGCCGTGATCGACCCCGTTGCCGGACATGATCAGGATCGGCGTTTCGGCGTTCAGTCCGCGGCCGAGCAGGGCGGCCGCAAGCGCCCGCACCTTCTGCAGCGTGCCGGCATAGCTCTCCTCGCGCCAGCCCGCGCCGGAGCGTTCGGCGATGAACACCCGGTCGGGGGTCTCTTCCGCCCATCTGTGCAGCCAGTCGCCAGTCGTCTCGGCGACGGGGCCGAGCCGGTGGTCGGACGTCAGGAGAATCGTACCATCGGGCCGAACCGTCTGATCGACGCTGTGCGGCTGAAAGTTCCGGGTGCGGTTCATCATCCCCCTCCCAAGGCACTGCGTTCTATCTTTCGAAGCGCCGAAAACAGCGCCGATTTCTCATCGTCATCGATGCCGGCAAAAAGCTTGTCCTCATGCGCCTGCGCCGCGGCATATGCTTTTTCGAGCTGCTTCCGCCCCGCCAGCGTCGCCCGGAGCGCATGGGTGCGCCGGTCGTTCGGCGCGGGATTGCGGGAGATCCAGCCGTTCTTCTCCAGGTCGTCGACAATGGTCACCAGGTTCGACCGCTCGATCGCCAGCGCGCCGGCAAGCTGCGTCTGGCTGAGATCAGGATTGTCGACGATGAGAATAAGCGCCGTGAACGTCATCATGCGCAGGCCGTAGGGCTCGAGAACCCGGGCAAGATCGGCCTTCACCACATTGAAGGTGCGCTTCATCGAGTAACCGGCAAAGGACCGCAGTGACTCGTCGGATATGGACTCGGACACGCCGGACTGCACCGGCGCGGCTGCGCTTGCTTTCGTCATGGCGAAAACCTCCCGGTCGTCCGGTATCAGATATAATTGTTATATTCAATAACAATCAGGATGGACGAAAGTCGGCATGCGCCGCTCCCGGCCGCCTCAGGCCGGGATCAGGAACAGGGTAATGGCGGGGAAAAGCACCAGGATGGCGACGCGGACGATGTCCGAACCGACGAAGAACATGACGCTCTTGTAGGTCTGGGTTATCGGCGTTTCCCGGTCCATCGCATTGATGATGAACAGGTTCATGCCGACCGGTGGCGTGATCAGCCCGACCTCCACGACGATCAGCACGAGGATGCCGAACCAGATCGCCAGATGATCATGGGTCATGCCAAAATCGAGCGCGCTGATGACCGGAAAGAAGATCGGGATCGTCAGCAGGATCATCGACAGGGAGTCCATCAGGCAGCCGAAGATCAGGTAGAAGACCAGGATCAGCACGAGTACGAGCCAGGGGCTGAAGCCCTGGCTGACGACGAAGCTCGACAATTCCTGCGGCACCTGGCTGAGGGCCAGGAAGGAATTGTAGAAGCTGGCGCCGAGCACGATGAAGAAGATCATCGCGGTCGACATCGCCGTCGAGATGATGCTGTCGCTGAAGACCTTCCAGTTGAGATTGCCGGAGACGAGCGCGATCAGGCCCGTGCCCGCCGCGCCGACCGCGGCGCCCTCGGTCGGGGTGAACCAGCCGAGATAGATGCCGCCGACCACGACGAGGAAGACGATCAGCACCGGCCAGACATTGACCAGCGCCCGGAAGCGCTCCGAATAGGGCTGCCTATCGCGCGTGCCGGCCGCATCGGGATAGAGCCGGACATAGATCGAGATCGTGATCATGTAGCCGAGCGCCGCGAGAATGCCCGGCACGAAGGCGGCGAGGAACAGCTTGGCGATATTCTGCTCGGTGAGGATCGCGTAGATCACCAGGATGACCGAGGGCGGGATCAGGATGCCGAGCGTGCCGCCGGCCGCCAGCGTCGCGGTCGAGAAGCCGCCCGAATAGCCGTAGCGGCGCAGTTCCGGCAAAGCCACCCGGCTCATCGTCGCCGCGGTGGCCAGCGAAGACCCGCAAATTGCGCCGAAGCCGGCGCAGGCGCCGACGGCCGCCATGGCGACGCCGCCGCGGCGATGGCCGAGCCAGCTTTCCGCGGCCTTGAACAGCGCGGACGACATGCCCGAAAGCGTCGCGAACTGGCCCATCAACAGGAACATGGGGATGATCGACAGCGAATAGCTGGAAAATGTCGTGTAGGTCTCGGTCTTCAGCTTCGCCATGAACATGGTCGAGCCGCCCATGGCGAAATAGAGGCCGCCGATACCGCACAGCATCATCGCGAGCCCGATGGGCGCGCGCAGGAAGATCAGGACAAGCAATACGGGGAAGGACAGATACCCCAGTTCGAGCATGCTCAATGCACGGCTCCTTCGGTCTGCGGCATGTGGCTCTTGCCGGTGGCCAACATGAGAACGCGGGCGACGGCGCAATAGACGCCGACGACGGCCGCGGCGACGGAGCCAATGAAACTGGCCATATAAGCCCACCAGATCGGGAACTGCAGCAGGAAGGTCGTCTCGCCATTGTTCATCTTGGAGAGCAGACCCTCATAGAGCCGCCAGCTGATCAGCACGAGCAGGCCGGCAAGGACGACTTCCCAGAAGGCGATGATGGCCCGGTTGGCCGTCTTCGGAATCAGATTGGTGAAGATGTCGACCGTCGCGTGGCCGCCATGCAGCTGGCAGATCGGCAGGAATGCGAAGATCGAAAAGGCGATGCCCGCCTCGACGACCTCGAAATCGCCCTTCACCGGGCCGAAATTCTTCAGCATGTCGGCGAGGGCCGGAGCGAGATCCGTAACGAAATCGGAATGACCGAGCGTATTCATCCCGCGGCCGGTCACGCTGACGCAGACCAGGATGACCAATGCGGTCAGGACAATCCCCCCGACCAGCGCCATCGTGCGGGCCAGCCACTCCATAATTCTGAGGACCAACGGTTTTCCCCCCAAGTATCCCGGCAAATCGAGGCCGCCCCGGAGCTGGCGCTCCGGGGCGGTGCTTGTCTTAGTTGCCGTCCGTGTACTTGGCAATCAGCGACCGGGCTTCCTCGAGAAGGCCGCTGCCGTCGAGACCCTTGTCGTCCATTTCCTTGACCCAGGCGTCGATTGTCGGCGCCGAGGCATCGCGCCACGCCTGAACTTCCTCTTCGCTCAGCTCGATGATGTTGTTGCCGCGTTCGACCGCGATCTTGCGGGTCGGCGCGTCATATTCCTGCATCACCTTGCCGGCCAGGCCCGAGAATTCCAGGCCGGAATTGTCGTCGATCACTTTTTTCAGATCGTCCGGCAGGCTCTCGTAGCGGTCCTTGTTCATCGCGAAGATGAACGAGGTCGTGTAGAGCGACGCGCCGGGGAACTCGGTGTGGTTGCTCACCAGTTCCGGAACCTTGACGATACCGGCGACTTCCCACGGGATGACGGTCGCATCGACGACGCCCTTCGACAGCGCTTCCGGGATGGCCGGGACCGGCATGCCGACCGGCGTCGCGCCCAGCGAGGAGAACATCATGTTGGTGACGCGCGTCGGCGCGCGCAGCTTGACGCCGTTCAGATCCTCGATCGAACGGATCGGCTCCTTGGAATGGATGATGCCCGGGCCATGCACCCAGACGCCGATCGTGTGGAAGTCCTTGAAGTCGTCATTGAGCATGTACTTCTCGGCCATCTCCCAATAGGCCTTCGACGTCGCCTCGGCGTTCGTCATCATGAAGGGAAGCTCGAACACCTCGGTGCGCGGGAAGCGGCCCGGCGTGTAACCGGCGACCGTCCAGATGATATCGGCGATGCCGTCGATCGCCTGGTCGATCAGCTCCGGAGGCGTGCCGCCGAGCTGCATCGACGGGAAACGCTGGATCTTGATCCGGCCGTCGGATTCGGCCTCGACCTTGTCGGCCCAGACGTCGAGCACGTATTTCGGCACATTGGCCTGCGCCGGCAGGAACTGATGCATGCGAAGCGTCACTTCCTGCGCCTCGACCGGAGCGGCGCCGAAGCCGGCCGCGAGCGCCGCTGCGCCTGCGAGAGCCAACAGGTTTCTACGCATAAACTTCATGGGGTTTCTCCTCCTCCTTTAGAAGCCGAAGGCCGGTTTAACCGGGTTTCGGGGCAAAGTGCTACAATTTTTTTGCCAATAGGGGTATTTTTCGTAACATAACGAGGAAAGCGGAGACGCGGCTTGGCCGGCTGCTCCGCGGGGCCGATGGTCCTCTCAACAACGGCGCGACGGCGTGCCGGTCATGATCAGGTCGCCACTGGAACCCGCTTGCCTGGCCGGCGGCTTTAGATTTCTATCCGGAAATTGCCGAGACAAATCCACCGCCCGTCACGGAACTGATATCCGCGCGGACTATGCAACGCGAAATCCATCGAACCGGTCGCGCCATGAAGATCGTTCATATCTCCGATATCCATATCAATGCCGAGCCCATTCTCGACCTCGATCCGGTCGAGAATTTCCGCAGGTGCCTCGCCCATGTCGAGGCGCACCAGGGTGACGCAGACCGGGTCGTCATCACCGGCGACCTGACCCATCACGGCCTGGCGGAAAGCTACGGCCTGCTGAAGGAGATGCTTTCCGGAAGCTCACTGACAGGCGACCGGGCTCCGCGTCTCCTGATCGGAAATCACGACAGGCGCGAGACCTTCGCCGCCGCCTTCCCGGATGCGAAGCGCGATCGCGGCGGCTTCATCCAGTGGAGCGAGGAAACGCCCGCGGGCGTCTTCATCTACATGGACACGGTGGAACCGGCCACGCACGCCGGCGCCTATTGCGAGGCGCGGCGCGGCTGGCTGGAAGGAGAACTCGAGGCGGCCCGGCGCGACGGGAAACCCGCCTTCCTGTTCATGCATCACAACCCGACGACGGTCCATGTCGCCAATGCGGACCAGATCGGCATCCGGGACGAGGCCGAATTGAAGGCGCTGTTGGCGCGCTATCGCGACACCGTGCGCCATATCTTTTTCGGCCATTGCCATTTCTCGCTGAGCGGCGCGGTGGCGGGCATCCCCTTTTCCGCGCCCCGTTCGACCAACCATCCGTGCTGGCCGGATTTTTCCGGCAATCCGCTGCGCATGGGGCACGGCGCGTTGCAGCCGAACTACAATGTCTGCTTCCTCGGGCCGGATGATGTGATCGTGCATGCCATCGATTTCCTCGACGCCGGCAAGGTCCGGTGGGAGGAAACGACAGAGGAAGGCTGGATCCCCGAAGCCGTCAGCCTGTAGCTCCGACGCTCACCATTTCCGGTTCAGCTTCGGATAGTGATTGCGGGCGCGAAGCGCGGGCGCAAGCTTCCAGGCGAGCGGAACGGTCAGGGCCATGCTGGCGACGATGATCGCGGGCAGCAGGTAGACCGCGTGAACGGACAGGGCCGGGATCGACAGGACGGTGATCGCCCCCAGGCCGAACAGCACGGCATTGATCGGCAGCGAGACGAGACCTGTGATGAATGTGCGAGTGCGCATGACGCACCTCCTTTTCTCTAGTCTATCCGCAAGGCCAACGCCGCCGGTCCCCGGCCGGTTCCGCGCCCGATCATGGAAACCCCGACCGGACGCGATGAAACCATTTCGCGATCCGCAAGTTTGACAGAGGTGAAAAAGGAGTTTCCTTCATGAAAAAAGTTCTCATCGCGGCCCTCGCCTCCCTGTCCATCGCCGGCTGTACGGCAACTGAAAAGGGCGCAGTCGTCGGCGGGGCGGGCGGCGCTGCCGTCGGAGCGGCCGTCAGCGGCGGCGACACCGGGAGCACGCTTGCCGGCGCGGCGATCGGCGCGGCCGCAGGCGCCCTGGTCGGCCGCGCCAGCGAGCCCGGCATGTGCATATACGAAGACAGCTACGGCAATCGCTACTCGGCCGAATGTCCTTCGTAAGACGCGACGAAAACGGCGGCGCCTCGCAGGGGCGCCGCCGTTCTCTTCTCTTGCTCCCGATCGCGCAAACCGGCTCAGTGGCTGATCTGCCAGGGCCTCGCCGAGGGAAAGGTCTTCGCCCCGTCGGCGCGATAGACCGCCTTGGACTTCCCCTTGCCCGAACAGCATGAACATCCGGGCCCGTGGCCGCCGAGCTTGCTCGCCACTTTCGGTTCGTGACGCGCCTTCTCGTTGGTGGCGTGGGCGGTCCGTGTCGACATATCCATCAGGGCGAAATTCGGCGCGCGCAGGAAGGCGCGCGGCGACGCCTTCCCGCAGTCCGGGCAATCACAGGGATCGCCGGACTGCGCCATCGGACGGATCGCGGTGAACGGCCCGCAATCCTCGCACTGGTAGTCGTAATAGGCCATCGCGTCCGTCCTCAGAGATCTGGCGCGAGCGGCACGTCGATGGAGCCGTCGAGATATTTCGTCGGCCCGTCGGCGCCCGGCATCATGTCGAATTCGAACACGTCGGTCGGCAGCCACAGCGTCGCGCAGGCATTCGGTATGTCGACGACGCCGGAAATATGGCCCTGCACCGGCGCGGTGCCGAGGATCGCATAGGCCTGCGCGCCCGTGTAGCCGAACTTCTTCAGATATTCGATCGCGTTGAGGCAAGCCATCCGGTAGGCGATGTGCACGTCGAGATAATGCTGCGTGCCGGCCTCGTCGACCGAGATGCCCTCGAAGATCAGGTAGTCATCATATTTCGGCACGATCGGCGACGGCTTGAAGATCGGGTTCTTGATCCCGTATTTCGCCACGCCCTCCTTTATCAGCGACACCTTGATATGCAGCCAGCCGGCCATCTCGATGGCGCCGCAGAAGGTGATCTCGCCGTCGCCCTGGCTGAAATGCAGGTCGCCCATCGAAAGCCCCGCCCCGTCGACATAGACCGGGAAGTAGATCTTCGAACCGCGCGACAGATCCTTGATGTCGCAATTGCCGCCATGCTCGCGCGGCGGCACGGTGCGCGCGCCCTCGGCGGCGGCCTTGTCGCGCGCCTCGCCCTTGAGCTGGCCCATATGGGCGGACTGCATCGTCGGCAGAGCGGCGAGCTGCGGCACGCGGTCGGGATCCGTGTCGAACAACGCCTTTTCGCGCTCGTTCCACATGTCGAGCATCTTGCGGTCCGGCAGGCAGCCGATCAGGCCCGGATGGATCAGGCCGGCATAGCGCACGCCGGGCACGTGGCGCGACTTGGTGAACATGCCGTCGATGTCCCAGATCGACTTTTGCGCCTCGGGGAAATGCTCGGTCAGGAAGCCGCCGCCATTCTGCTTGGAGAAGAAACCGTTGAAGCCCCAGAGACTGTCGTCCTTCGCGCCGATGTCGAGAATGTCGACCACCAGCAGGTCGCCAGGCTCCGCGCCTTTCACGCCGATCGGGCCTGAGAGGTAATGGACCTGCTCCAGTTCGACGTCGCGCACGTCGGCCGCGTCGTCGTCATTCTTGATCTGGCCGCCGGTCCAGTCATAGGTCTCGATCTTGAAATCGTCGCCGGGCTCCACCCAGACCGCGATCGGAATATCGGGATGCCAGCGGTTGTGAACCTTCTCGTTGGTATGCGGCGACTCCGAGAGATCGACCGAGATCAGTGTATCAGCCATGGTTTTCTCCTTGGTTGGCGTCCATCCCCCGGACGCGTTGGGTGATTTTCGGATTTAGACGGACAGGAAGGCCGCGACCTTCGCCTCGTCGACGCTGGCGCGCGGCTCGTCATGGACGAGACGGCCGTTCTCCAGCACGAGGACGCGGTCGGCGACATCGAGCGCGAAGGACAGCACCTGTTCCGAGACGACGATGGAAAGCCCCCGCTCGTCGCGGATGCGCTTCAGCGTGCGCGCCATCTCTCGGATGATCGAGGGTTGGATGCCTTCCGTCGGCTCGTCGAGCAGCAGCACCTTCGGATCGGTGGCGAGCGCCCGCGCGATGGCAAGTTGCTGCTGCTGGCCGCCCGACAGATTGCCGCCGCGCCGCCCCTTCATTTCCAGAAGCACGGGAAAAAGCTCGTAGATATCGGTGGGCACTTTCGTCTTGCCGGACACGGTCAGACCGGTCTCGATGTTCTCGCGCACCGTCATGGTCGAAAAGATCATCCGGCCTTGCGGCACATAGGCGATGCCGCGGGCCACCCGGTCGTAGCTCTTCATCGTGGTGATGTCGGTATCGCCGACCCTGGCCGCGCCGCCGCTTGTGGGCACGATGCCCATCAGCGACTTCATCAGCGTCGTCTTGCCCATCCCGTTGCGGCCCATGATGGCGACGATCTCGCCGGGCTCGACGGCGAAATCGAGACCATGCAGGACCTCGCTCTGGCCGTAGGCGACATGATAGTTCGAGACATTCAGCATCTTCTGGAGCATCGCTTGCCTCCTAGTGACCGAGATAGACGTCGATGACCTTCGGGTCCGACTGGACCTTTTCCATCGAGCCTTCGGAGAGGATCTTGCCCTGGTGCAGGACGGTGACGCGGTGGGCGATGTCCTCGACGAATTTCATGTCGTGCTCGACGACCATCACCGAGCGGCCCTCGGTGATCTTGTTGAGCAGTTCGGCGGTCTGCACGCGCTCGCTGACGCTCATCCCGGCGACAGGCTCGTCGAGCATCAGCAGTTCCGGGTCCTGGATCAGCAGCATGCCGATCTCCAGCCACTGCTTCTGGCCATGGCTGAGCAACGCCGCCTGTTTGTCGAGCAACTTCTCCAGGAAGACCATGCGGGCAATCTCGCGCACGCGTTCGACCACCTCGTCGTCGCGCCGGAAGGTCAGCGCGCCGAACACGTCGCGGCCGCGCGGGAACGATATCTCGAGGTTCTCGAAGACGGTCAGGTCCTCGTAGATCGACGGATTCTGGAACTTCCGGCCGACGCCCTGGCGCACGATCTCGTGCTCCTTCATGTCCGTCAGTTCCTTGTCCCGGAACCGGATGGAGCCCTCGGTTGCCCGGGTACGGCCGCAGATCAGGTCGAGCACCGTCGTCTTGCCGGCGCCGTTCGGCCCGATGATGACGTGGATCTCGTTCTCGTCGACATAGAGATTGAGAGCGTTGACCGCCTTGAAGCCGTCGAAGGAGACCGTGAGGTTCTCGATCGACAGGAGGAAATCGTTGTTGGTCGGTGTGACATTCATCGGTCAGCCTCCTATTCGGCCGGGCGCGCAACGGCTTCCGGCACGCCGCCGGTCGGGGTTGCGTCATCTTCGGGAGCAGCTTTGGCGACGCCGAGCAGCCGGTCGACATAGGGCTGCAGATAGCTGCGGTAGAGGCCGGCGACGCCGTTCGGGAAGATCAGCACGACGGCGATGAACAGCGCGCCGAGACCGAACAGCCACAGTTCCGGAAAGGTTTCGGAGAAGGTGGTCTTCGCCCAGTTGACGAGCAGCGTTCCGTAGACCGCGCCGAAGATCGACAGGCGCCCGCCGACGGCCGTGTAGATGACCATCTCGATGGACGGGACGATGCCGACGAAGGAGGGCGACATGAAGCCGACCTGCAGCGTGAACATCGCGCCGCCGATCGCCGACATGGCCGCCGCCAGGCAGAAGGCGAAGATCTTGAAGTTGGCGACGTCGTAACCGGAGAAGCGCACCCGGTCCTCCTTGTCGCGCAGCGCCACGAGCAGGCGGCCGAGCTTCGACTTGCGCACGGCCTGGGCGGCGAGGATCACCCCGATCAGCAGGAAGGCGTTGACGAAGTAGAGGACGTATTTCGCGTCGTCGGTGCGAATGTCCCAGCCATTCATCGTGCGCAGGTCGGTGATGCCGTTGACGCCACCCGTATAGCCCTGCTGGCCGATGATCAGGATCGTCAGGATGGCCGCGATCGCCTGGGTGATGATGGCGAAGTAGACGCCGCCGACACGCCGCTTGAACATGGCGGCGCCGATGATGAAGGCGAAGATCACGGGCACCGCGACGATCGCAACCAGGGTGAACGGGAAGGAGTGGAACGGCTCCCAGAACCACGGCAGTTCGGTGAGCTGGTTCCAGTCCATGAAATCCGGGATGCCGGGCGTCGACTGGATGGCCGTGTTCTCGGGCGTCGAGGCCTCGAGCTTGAGGAACATCGCCATGCAGTAGCCGCCGAGCCCGAAGAACACGCCCTGCCCCAGGCTCAGGATGCCGCCCATGCCCCAGCACAGCACGAGGCCGATCGCCACGAAGGCGTAGGTCAGATACTTGCCGATCAGGTTCAGCCGGAAGATGTCGACCGAAGCGGGCAGGACGACGAGGATCAGCAGGGCGACAACGGCAAGGCCGAGCAGTTCCTGTCGAGTCAGGTAGGATTTTCCGAACGTCATTGTTGGAGCTCCCTCAGCGACGGATTTTCAGCGAGAACAGGCCTTCGGGGCGCAGCATGAGGATGCCCACGACGGTCAGGAGCGTCAGGACCTTTGCCATCGAGCCCGACAGGAAGAATTCCATCGTCGATTGCGCCTGCGAGATGGTGAAGGCGGAGGCGATGGTTCCAAGCAGGCTTGCTGCGCCGCCGAAGACGACGATCAGGAACGTGTCGACGATGTAGAGCTGTCCGGCGGTCGGGCCGGTCGAGCCGATCATCGTGAAGGCCGAGCCGGCGACACCGGCGATGCCGCAGCCGATCGCGAAGGTGGTGCGGTCAACACGTTCGGTGTTGATGCCCACCGCGCCCGCCATGACGCGGTTCTGAACGACCGCGCGCGTCTTCATGCCGAGGCGCGAGCGAAACATCAGGAAATAGACGCCGACCGCGATCAGGAAGGTCAGGCCCATCACGAACAGGCCGTTGATCGGAATTTCGATGAGATCGGTCAGCGCGATCGAACCGAGAAGCCACTGGGGCAGTTCGACACCGACCTCGCGCGCGCCGAAGATCGAGCGATAGGCTTGCTGAAGGATCAGGCTGAGGCCCCAGGTGGCGAGCAGCGTATCGAGCGGCCGCTTGTAGAGATGGCGTATCAGCCCCCATTCGACCAGCGCGCCCAGCGCGCCGGAAGCGAGGAAGGCGAGCGCCATCGCGACGAAGAAATAGACCGGAAACAGCGCCGGCGCGTAATTCTGCACGAAGTGCGAGCACAGATAGGTGACATAGGCCCCGAGGATCATGAACTCGCCATGGGCCATGTTGATCACGCCCATCTGGCCGAAGATGATGGCGAGGCCGAGCGCCATCAGGACGAAGACCGAGAACAGGATCAGCCCGGCGAAACCCTGCATTGCGAAGATGGAACCCAGTTCGGACCAGGAATAGTCGGCGAACATCGTGCTGCCTCCAGAAAGCATGCACCGCGGCACTGCGGTCGAAAACGGTCGGGAGGAAACCGCGCCGGCATGGCGTTGCGGCGCGGCTCCGGGAGGAATGGCGCGGCATCGGGCCGCGCCAGCGCGTCTTACTGGTAGCCTTCCGGGAACGGATCGGGCTCGACCAGTTCCGCCGTCTCGTAGACAACGTCGTACTGGCCGTCGTTGCGGGCCCGGCCGACGCGGGTCTTCGACCACAAGTGATGGTTCTCGTGCACCCGCACATACCCTTCGGGCGCCTTGTCGAACTCGATGCCCGGCAGCGATTCCTTGATCTTGTCGATGTCGAAGCTGCCCGCCTTTTCGACCGCCAGCTTCCACAGCCAGGGCCCGAGATAGGCGGCCTGCGTCACGTCGCCGATCACGCTGTCGTCGCCCCACATGCCCTTGAACGCGGAGACGAACTCCTTGTTGTTCTCGTTTTCGAGCGACTGGAAATATTTCATGCAGGCATAGGCGCCCTCGATATTCTCGCCGCCGATGCCGAGGATCTCGTCTTCGGTCACGGAGATGGTCAGGAGGATCGGGGATTCCTTCGTCATGTCGATGCCGGCAGCCTTGAGCTGCTTGTAGAAGGCGACGTTCGAGCCGCCGACGACGATGGCATAGATGACATCGGGCTTCTTCAGCTTGATCTTGTTGATGACCGAGTTGAACTGGGTGTGGCCGAGCGGATAGTACTCCTCGCCCACGACCTTCGCGCCGAGGTGCTCCTCGATATGCTTGCGGGCGATCTTGTTGGAGGTACGCGGCCAGATATAGTCGGAGCCGAGCAGGTAGAAGCTCTTGGCGCCCTTTTCCTTGGAGACCCAGTCGAGGCCGGCGATGATCTGCTGCGTGGCTTCCTGGCCGGTATAGATGACGTTCGGGCTCTCCTCGAGGCCTTCATAGAAGGTCGGGTAGAAGAGCATGCCGTTATATTGCTCGAAGACCGGCAGCACCGCCTTGCGCGACGCAGACGTCCAGCAGCCCATCACCGAGGCGACCTTGTCGTTGACGAGCAGCTTCTTGGCCTTCTCCGCGAAGGTCGGCCAGTCGGACGCGCCGTCTTCCTGGATATATTCGATCTTGCGGCCGAGCACGCCGCCCATGGCGTTGATCTGGTCGATGGCGAGCTTTTCCGCCTCGACCGAACCGGTCTCCGAAATCGCCATCGTGCCGGTGACGGAGTGCAAGATGCCCACCGTCACCGTGTCGTCGGTCACCGCCAGGCCGGTCGTGTTGACTTCGGCGGTGGGGTAATCCTGGGCGCGCACCGGCTTGCCCAGCATGCCCATCATCGGGATCGCTGCCATGCCGGCGAGGAGCTCGCGGCGCCGCAACGTGAATGCGTTATCACTACGCGTTTTCTGCGTCATTGTTCCCTCTTCATGTCTCGCTTGTTGATCGAGAGCGCTGACATTTGGTGCCAACTGCCCGAATTTTCGTCATCGATTGTGCGGCGCAACAATGGGGTATTTGACGTATTTGGCCCCGGTCATTCTCTCCATATGATAAGCCCGATCGGACAATGGATTTCGGCAAGCTGCTGAAATTGCGAGGGTTTTCAAATCGACTTTGAAAGACCCGCGATCGGCGAAAGCGAGGGGGACCGGCTGGGGAGCCATGCGGATGATTTGGCTCGAATATTGCATTGCATTTGAATCGGAGGCAGCCGGCCCGCTTGCGCACCGGCCGCCGCGTCGCGATGGGCGTATACTGTGCTGACCGAACGTATTCCGCGTATCAGGCGGACCTACAACAAGTGGGTCGCCAACCAGACCCTGGAGGATTTCGCCCTCCGTTTCACCGCCTACGACGTCAGGCGGTTTTCCTCGTCGCGCATCGCCAACACCGCCATCGGCGCGGTCTCGTTTCTCGCCCTGGAGGCGATCGGCGGCGCCATCACGCTCAATTACGGTTTCACCAACGCCGCCGTCGCGATCCTGGTCACGGCGACGCTGATCTTCCTCGCCGGCCTGCCGATCTCCTACAACGCGGCGAAATTCGGCGTCGATATCGACCTGCTGACCCGCGGCGCCGGCTTCGGCTATATCGGCTCGACGATCACCTCGCTGGTCTATGCCAGCTTCACCTTTATCTTTTTCGCCATCGAGGCGGCCATCGTCGCCACAGCGCTGCAACTCGTCTTCGGCATTCCGCTGCCGGTCGGCTATGTCATCAGCGCGCTGATGGTCATCCCGCTCGTGACCCACGGCGTCACCTTCATCAGCCGCTTTCAGGCCTGGACGCAGCCCTTCTGGGTCGTCCTGCAGATCATGCCCTTCGTCTTCATCGCCGCCCAGAGCCTTGAGCCGGTGCGCGACTGGACCGGCTATACCGGGCTTTTCGGGGAGAGCGACGGATCGCTGTCGATCGCCCATTTCGGCGCGGCGTCGGCGGTGCTGTTCTCGCTGATCGCGCAGATCGGCGAACAGGTCGACTATCTCCGCTTCCTGCCGCGCCGCCGCAAGGGACAGCATGTGAAATGGTGGATCGCCATGATCAGCGCCGGCCCGGGCTGGATCGTCATCGGCGCGCTGAAGATCTTCGCCGGCTCGTTCCTCGCCTTCTACGCTTTCCGGCAGGGCGTCGATTTCAAGGAATCCTCCGACCCGGTGCACATGTATCTGACCGTCTTCGGCCAGATGGTCGCGTCGCCTGAACTGGCGCTCGGCCTGACCGGCATCTTCGTCGTCATCTGCCAGTTCAAGATCAACGTCACCAATTCCTATGCCGGCTCCATCGCCTGGTCGAACTTCTTCTCGCGACTGACCCACAGCCATCCGGGCCGCGTCGTCTGGCTGGTCTTCAACGTGCTGATCAGCCTGCTGCTGATGGAGTTCGGCATCTACAAGGCCTTCGATCACATTCTCGGCCTCTATTCGATCATGGCCGTCGCCTGGGTCGCGGCGATCGTCGCGGATCTCGTCATCAACAAGCCGCTCGGCCTGTCGCCGCGCCATATCGAGTTCAAGCGCGCCCATCTCTACGACATCAACCCGGTCGGCTTCGGCGCCATGACGCTGGCGATCGCGGCGGCCCTGTTCGCCTATTTCGGCGCCTTCGGCCAGACGCTCGAGACGCTCTATTCCTATGTCGCCCTGGTGGTGGCCTTCACCCTCGTGCCGGTGATCGCGATCGTCACCCGCGGCCGCTACTACATTGCCCGCGAGCCGGCCCGCGACTGGAGCGGCAAGAGCCAGATCGAGTGCTGCATCTGCGAATACGAATTCGATCCCGAGGACATGGCGCGCTGCCCCGTCTATTCCGGCCCGATCTGCTCGCTGTGCTGCTCGCTCGACGCGCGCTGCGGCGACATGTGCAAGACGGACGCATCGCTTGGCGACCAGTTGCGGGTCTTCTCCGAACGCTATCTTCCGAAACGCGTCGCCGACTGGGTCGGGACCAGCCTCGCCCGCTATGTCGCGCTGATGATCCTCGTCGTCGGCGTCATCGGCATGGTGTTCGGCCTGATCTATGTGCAGTCGACCATCGACGGCTCGATCCCGAAAGCGGCGATCGCCCTGACGCTAACGAAGCTCTTCGTCATCGTCCTCGTCATTACCGGCATCGTCGTCTGGCTGTTCGTGCTCACCCAGGACAGCCGCAATTTCGCCGAGGAGGAGGCGCGCCGCCACACCCAATTGCTGATGACCGAGATCGACGCCCACAACGAAACGGACCGGCAATTGCAGCTCGCCAAGGAGGCGGCGGAATCGGCGAATATCGCCAAGAGCAAATACATGGTCGGGCTCAGCCACGAATTGCGAACGCCGCTGAACGCCATTCTCGGCTACGCGCAATTGCTCGAACGCCAGAAGGACGAGCCGCCCCACATCCAGAACGCCGCCCGCACGATCAAGCGCTCGGGCGAGCATCTGGCGGGCATGATCGAGGGCCTGCTCGACATCTCCAAGATCGAGGCCGGCAAGCTGGAGATCTACCGGCAGAAGACCGCGCTGAAGCCTTTCCTCGACCAGATCGTCGACATGTTCACCCTGCAGGCCAAGGCGAAGGGCATCCGCTTCGAATTCGAGGCGAGCTCGGCGCTACCGGACTATGTCTATACCGACGAGAAGCGGCTGCGGCAGATCCTGATCAACCTGCTGTCCAACGCGATCAAGTTCACCCGCCACGGACGCGTTTCCTTCTCGGTCGGCTACCGCAACCAGGTCGCCACCTTTGTCATCGAGGATTCCGGCATCGGCATCGCCCCCGAAGACCTCGACCGCGTCTTCCTGCCTTTCGAGCGCGCCGATGCGCCTGGCGGGTCGGAACAGGAACCGGGTACTGGTCTCGGCCTGACCATCACCCACCTGCTGGTCGACATCATGGGCGGAGACATCGCCGTCGAGAGCGAGCCCGGCAAGGGGACGCGCTTCACCATCCGCCTGATGCTGTCCTCGGCGCGCGAGGGCGAGGACCACAAGATCGCGCCGCGCACGATCAGCGGCTATCGCGGCCCGCGGCGCACGGTCCTCGTCACCGACGACAATGTCGCGCATCGCCGGCTGGTCGAGGATTTCCTGCGCCCGCTCGGCTTCCGGGTCATTCCCGCCGAAAACGGCCATGCCTGCCTGTCGGCGCTGGCATTGCACCAGCCCGATATCGTCCTGCTCGATATCACCATGCCGGACCTCTCCGGCTGGGAAGTCGCGCGCCGCATCCGCTCGCGCCACGGTCCCGGCCTGCCGATCCTGATGGTTTCCGCAGATGCCGGCGCCGAACGGAGCCGGCCGGAATACCGTGAGCTGCATGACGGTTACCTGATCAAGCCCTTCGTTCTCGAAGCCATGCTGGACCAGATCGGATCTCTGCTCTCCATCCAGTGGATCCATTCGACCGCCGGCGAGGAACCCGGCGAAAAGAGCCTTTCCTTCTCCGCCGCCGAACTGCCGAGCGAGCGTCATCTGAAACAGCTCTACACACTCGGCGAAGCCGAACTCGTCCGCTCGGCCAATGCCGTCCTCACGGAGATAGAGACGGCGCGGCCCGACACCGCGCGTTTCTGCGCCCATCTTCGGCTGTTGGCGAACAGCTACCAGATGCCCGAATTCCTGGCCGCAATCGAAAAGGTGCGTCATGATGCAGCCTAGTGCGAGCGATGCGACATCCGTGCTCCTTGTCGACGATTCGCCGGACACGCTCGGCATGCTGACGGATGCGCTGAGCCTGTCGGGCATGAGCGTCGAGGTCGCCCGTTCCGGCCGCGAGGCTCTCAATGCGGTCGAGCGCCATTTGCCCGACATCGTGCTCATGGACGCGATGATGCCCGGGCTGGACGGGTTCGAAACCTGCCAGATCCTGAAGACCGAGAAGGGGCTGGAGGACGTGCCGGTCATCTTCATGACCGGTTTCGACGAGACGGAGCATGTCGTGCGGGCGCTCGCCTCGGGCGGCGTCGATTTCATCGCCAAGCCGGTGCCGCTCGACGAGTTGTTCGCGCGCATCAAGGTGCATCTGGCCAATGCCCGCAAGGCTCGCGGCGCGCGCATGGCGCTCGACAAGACCGGCAGGCGGATCGTCGCTTGCGACGCCGGCGGCACGATCCTCTGGACGACGCCGCAGGCGGCGCGGCTGATGGCCCGTTCCGGCCTGCGCGCCGACGAGGGCGACAGGCTGCCCTGGGAGGTGATCGACTGGCTGGGAACGCAAGCCTACCCGGACGGAGCGACGCCGCCCGGTCTGCGCACCCGCAAGTCCGGCGCCTGCGTGGAGTTCCGCCTGCTGGAGCGCGCGCCCGACGGCGAAATCCTGTTGCGCCTGCTCGATTGCGATCAGGGGTCCGACGAGGAACGCCTCGCCGACGCCTTCGCCCTGACCCTGCGCGAGGCCGAGGTGCTGTTGTGGATCACCCACGGCAAGTCCAACAAGGAAATCGCCGAGATCCTCGAAATGTCGCCGCGCACGGTCAACAAGCATCTCGAGCAGATCTTCAACAAGCTCGGCGTCGAAAATCGCACCGCCGCGGCGACGATCGCCGTGCGCATCCTGTGGAACGAAGGATAGCGCGCGAAAGCCGCCCGGTTGCTCCCGTCGGCTCGGCGGGCCCAGCTCTGCGACTCTTCGAAGCAGAAGCCGATCCGCATCCGACGGGCTGGCGAATTACTATTGAAATCGATTTCATTCCGTGTTTCCCTTGCATCAGGTCATCAAGGGAGGAACGACAATGACCCGAATTTCCAGACTTGCGACTATTACTGTTTCAGCGCTCGCGGTGACCGTTTTCGCCGCGCAGGCGGAAGAATACACGATCGGCCTGTCCAATGGCTGGGTCGGATCGGAATGGCGAACCCAGATGATCGACGAGGCGGAACAGGCCGCCGCGGCCTGGAAGGACCAGGGCGTCGACGTCAAGGTCGTTGTCCAGAGCGCCAATGTCGACGTGCCGGGCCAGATCGCTCACGTCCGCAACTTCATCAACCAGGGCGTCGACGCGATCATCATCAACCCGAACAGCCCGACGGCCTTCGATCCGGTCTTCGCCCAGGCGAAGGAAGCCGGCATCCTCGTGATCTCGACTGACGCAGAGGTCTCCTCGCAGGACGCCATGTATGTCGGCATCGACCAGAAGGGCTGGGCAGAGGCAAGCGCCAAGTGGCTCGCCGAAACGCTCGAAGGCAAGGGCAAGGTCGTCGCCATCAACGGCGTCGCCGGCCACCCGGCCAACCAGATGCGCGTCGCCGGCTACACGGAAATCTTCGACGGTTATCCGGACATCGAGGTCGTCAACGAGGTGAACGCGAACTGGGACCAGGCGCAGGGCCAGCAGGCCATGCAGAACCTTCTCGCGACCTATCCGGACATCGACGGCGTCTGGGTGCAGGACGGCATGGCCGCCGGCGCGTGGAAGTCGATCATGGATGCGGGCAAGACCGGCGACATCGCGGCCACCGGTGAAATCCGCAAGGACTTCATCGACCTGTGGGTCGAGAACGACCTCACCTCCGGCGCTTCGGTCAACCCGCCCGGCGTGATGGCGAGCGCGCTCAACGTCGCCGTGCTCCTCCTCCAGGGCGGCGAGCTCAAGGAACCGGCGACGGCGGGCCAATACGGCAACGCGATGTATCTGCCGATCCCGTTCATCGACGGCAGCAATGTCGAGGAAGCGGCCACGGAGCTGGAAGGCAAGCCGGGTTACTACTCCTACACGGACTCGCTTTCCATCGACGACGCGAAAGCGCTCTTCAAGTAAGCTTCCTCCCGGAAAGGGGCGCCGATTCATGATCGGCGTCCCGCTCTTTCGCTGATCCCGGAGACATCGATGTCGAAACTCCAGTTGCGCGGCGTCCGCAAGGCCTATGGTGCGACCGTGGCGCTTGGCCGTGGCGACATGGAGCTGGAACGCGGCGAAGTCCATGTGCTCATCGGCTCCAACGGCTCCGGCAAGAGCACGCTCTGCAAGATCGTCGCGGGCAGCGTTCGCCCCGATGGCGGCGAGGTGCTGATCGATGGCCACGCGATGGAATTCTCCGGTCCGCACGAGGCCCGCAAGGCGGGCATCGGCATTTTCTATCAGGAACTCAGCCTCGCGGCCCACCGGACGGTGGCGGAGAATATCTGTCTTGCCGCCCTTCCGGCCCGCGGCGGCGTCTTCGTCGATCGCATGAAAGTAGCCGAGACCGCGCGGCGCTATGCGAATCTGTTCGCCGAAGTTGCCGGAAACGGTTTCTCGCTCGACGCCACTGTCGAATCGTTGCGGGCAGACCAGCGCCAACTGGTCGAGATCATGAAGACGCTGGCGACCGAGGCGCCGATCCTGATCTTCGACGAACCGACCTCTGCGCTCGACCGCGCGCAAGTCGACTGTTTCTTCGGCATCCTGCGCCGCCTCAAGGAAGAAGGCCGCAGCATCATCTTCATCTCGCACCGCATGGACGAGATTTTCGCTATCGGCGACCGGGTGACGGTGATGCGCGACGGCGAGACCATCGAGACCGACCGCATCGCCGACACCGATCACGACGCCATCATCCGGCGGATGGTCGGCGAAAAGGGCGAACTCGCGCCGCCTGCCGAGGCCGCCAATGAGACGGCGTCGCAAGGCGGACGGGTCATCCTGAAGGTTGAGGATTTCTCTGGCCCCGGATTTGCCAATATCGGCTTCGAGGTCACCGAGGGCGAGATCGTCGGCTTCGGCGGGTTGCACGGACAGGGACAGTCGGCCGTGCTGCGCGCCCTGTTCGGCGCGTCCTCGGGCGATTCCGGCACTGTCACGCTCGACGGCCAGCCCATATCGGCGGCGCGGCCGCGCGCGGCGATCCGCCGGGGTTTCGCCTATATTTCCGGGGACCGCGGCCGCGACGGGGCGATCGCCGGGCGGCCGATCCTCGAAAACGTGACGCCCATTCATTTCCTGAAGAACCGGCTGACGCTCGCCCGGCCGTCGCAGCTGCGCGACAAGGCCCTGCCGGCGCTGGAGGCGCTGAAAACGAAATATGCGGGGCTCGCGAGTTCGATCAATTCGCTGTCGGGCGGCAACCAGCAGAAGATCATCATCGCCCGCTGGCTTATCGACCGGCCGAGCGTGCTTCTCCTCGACGATCCGACCAAGGGGATCGACCTACAGACGAAGACCGATCTCTTCGCCCTGATCCGCGAGCTCGCCGCGGAAGGCATGGCGATCGTCCTTTACTCCTCCGAGGATGCGGAGCTGCTGAACAATGCCGACCGGATCCTCGTCTTCAATTCGGGAACGATCGCGCGCGAACTGACCGGCTCCGACCGGACGCGCTACAATCTCTACCATGCCGCATACGAGGCCGCGTGATGAGCGATACGACTGTCATCGCCGGATCCGCTCCGCGAACGTTCCGCCGCTTCATCGAACGGTTCCCGTTCCTGCCCGCGCTTGTCATTCTTGTCGTACTGCTGGCCCTGAACGGTGTGTTCGAGCCGAACAGCCTGTCCTACCGGGCGATCCGCGGGCTGATCAGCACCTATCTGGCGCTGATCCTGCTGTCGGTCGCGCAGACCTATGTCATCTACGCGGCCGATCTCGACCTGTCGGTCGGGGCGATCCTGTCGCTGGTCAATGTCGGCATCATCGTCCTGATGCAGCATCTGGGCGGCAGTCCGGCCGGCGTATTGCTCGCCTGCGGCGCCGGCATCCTGATCGGGCTCGCCTGCGGCATCGTCAACGGCATCGTCGTCGCCGTCCTGCGATTGCAGGCGATCGTGGCGACATTCGCGACGAGCATCCTGTTCACAGGCCTTGCCCTCTATATCCTGCCCGTCGCCGGCACCCCCGCGCCGACCGTCTACTGGCGCACCTATGGCGGCACCTTCTTCGGCTTTCCCTTCGTCTTCTACGTCGCGGTCGCGATCGCCTTCATCCTGTTCCTGATCGCCCGCACCCGCCTCATTACCCAGTTGCTCTCCGTCGGCGACGACCAGCAGGCCGCCTACCAGACCGGATTGCCGGTCACGATGATCCGCCTTAAGGGCTATGCCCTGTGCGGGGTCTTCGCGGCGCTGGCAGCCCTCTGCGTCACCGGCGATACCGCCAGCGGCGACCCGCTGGTCGGCGGCGAGATGACGCTGAACTCCGTCGCCGCGGTGGTGCTGGGCGGCACGGCGCTGTCCGGCGGCGTCGGATCCGTCACCGGCTCCGTCTTCGGTGCGCTCATCATCGGCCTGATCAGTTCGCTCGTCTTCTTCGTCGGCACGCCCTCCGAATGGCAAAACCTCGTCCAAGGCCTCGCCATCCTGCTGGCGCTTATGATCGGCGTCCTCGTCGGCCGGAGGGCGAAGTCATGAGCTCGGCCGAACAGGCTTCCCGGCCAACCGCCTCGCGGCTCGGCACGCTCGTCAGGCAGCCGCTTGTCGTCGCGCTCGTCCTGATCGTGGCGTTGCTTCTGCTGGGAGAAACCCTGTCTCCCGGTTTTGCGTCCGGCGAACAGATCCTGCGCCTGCTGATCGTCGCCTCCCTGATGGGTATCGTCGCGGCGGGACAGAACCTTGTGATCATCGGCGGCCGCGAAGGCATCGACCTTTCGGTCGGCGGCGTCGTGTCGCTCAGCGCCATCGTCGCCGGAAACGTCATGGCAGGAGACAATGGCGGCATCCTGCCGGCTGTCGCCGCCTGCATCGCGACGGGCGCCCTGTTCGGCTTCTTCAACGGTTTTGGCGTCACCTTCCTGCGCATTCCTCCGCTCGTCATGACGCTCGGCATGCTGGGCGTGTTGCAAGGTCTCCTCGTTGTGATCCGGCAAGGCATACCCTCCGGCCGCGCCGCGCCGGCGCTGTCGGATTTCGTGACGCAGCCCTTCCTGTTCGGCCTGCCGGGGATCATCTGGCTCTGGGCGGCGATCGGCGTCTTCATGGCCTTCCTGCTGCGGCGGACAGTCTTCGGCTACCGGATCTTCGCCATCGGCTCCAACGAGCACGCGGCCTACATGGCAGGCGTGCCGGTCAGGATCATGCGGATATCGCTCTTCGTGCTCTCGGGCGTGTTCGCGTCGATCGCCGGCATCTGTCTCCTCGGCTATTCGGGATCGTCCTTCGCCAATGTCGGCGAGCAATACATGCTGCCGTCGATCATCGCGGTCGTCTTCGGCGGCACGCCGCTCTCCGGCGGCAAGGGCGGTTATACCGGCACGATGGCCGGCGCGGTCCTCCTGGTCATCCTGCAAAGCATCCTGACCACCATCAACATCGACGACTCAGGCCGCCAAATGGTCTTCGGCGCGACACTGCTCGTGCTCATGCTGTTCTACGGGCGCGGCCGCTCCATGCGGGGCTGAGATGCACAATCGCCCCAGCATAAAGGATATCGCCGCGGCAGCCGGCGTGTCGCCCGCCACCGTGTCGCGGGCGCTCACCGGAACTGGCCTTGTCGCCGAACCGACGCTGACGCGCATCCGCGAGGCAGCCGACAGGCTCGGATACCGCCCCAATGTCAGCGCCCGCAATCTCAGGACGCGGCGCTCCATGGCCGTGCTGATGGTGGTGCGCGACGTCGGCAATCCATTCTATCTGGAAATCTTCAAGGGCGTCGAAGCGGCCGCGAGGGAAGCCGGCTACTCCGTGCTCATGGGCAATACCGAGAACGATCCGGACCGCGAGGCGGAATATTTCGACATGCTCGGAGACGGGCATGCCGACGGCATGATCCTGATGACCGGCAAGCTGCCGACGCGAAAGACCCGCGAGGTCGGCCCTGATCGCCCGGTCGTGGTCGCGCTCGAAATGATCGAGGCATCGTCCTTTCCGCATGTCGTCATCGACAACGAGGCGGCAGCGCGTGACGCGGTGGAACATTTGATCGGGCTCGGCCACACCCGGATTGCCCATGTGACCGGCCCGCTTCCCGAAGGCATGAGCCAGCGCCGGCTGCAGGGCTATCGGCAGGCGATGAAACATGCGGGCCTTACCATCCCGGAGGGTTACGAGGTCCTCGGCGATTTCGGCCTGAGGAGCGGCCAGGAAGCCTGCCGCACCTTGATGAAGCTGGGCTCCCCGCCCACCGCGATCTTCACCGCCAGCGACAGCATGGCCTTCGGGGTGATCGGCGAATTGCGCAGCCTTGGCCTGTCCGTGCCCGAGCAGGTGTCCGTCATGGGCTTCGACGACCTGTTTCTGTCCGAAGCGTTCCAGCCGCCGCTTTCGACGGTCTGCCAGCCGCGCGCCGATATCGGACGCGAGGCCATGACAATCCTTCTTCGCAAGATGACCGGCGGACCGGTTCCCGCCGAGCCCGTCATCATGCCGACGACCCTGCAAATCCGCGGCACGACCGCGCCACCCGCCAAGACCTGAAGGAGACACGCAACCATGACCAGCTTTCCGAAGAAAATCCTGCGCGTCGGCTTCGTGGGAACCGGCTTCATCGCCGAGTTCCACCTGAAAGCGATGGTCGGCGTTCGCAATGTCGAAGTGACCGGTGTCTACAGCCGCCACGCGGAGAACAGGCAGCGGATCGCCGACCATGTAACGGCGCTGGGGCTCGGCGAGTGCACGACGCATGAAACGCTGCAATCGCTGCTGCAGGCCGAGGACGTCGACGCGATCTGGATCCTGACGCCGAACTACACCCGCCTCGAGATCATGCGCACGATCCATGACGAGGTGAAGAACGGCCGCAGCGGCGTCTTTGCCGTTGCCTGCGAGAAGCCGCTCGGCCGCACCATCGCCGAAGCGCGCGAGATGCTGCATCTGGCCGAGGACGCCGGCCTCAATCACGGCTATCTGGAGAACCAGGTCTTCGCCACCCCGGTCCTGCGCGGCAAGGAGATCATCTGGCGGCGCGCCGCCTCGACGACCGGACGCCCCTATCTGGCGCGCGCGGCGGAAGAACATTCGGGGCCGCACGAGCCATGGTTCTGGCAGGGCGACAAACAGGGCGGCGGCGTGCTCAACGACATGATGTGCCACTCCGTCGAAGTCGCGCGGCACCTGCTGACCGCACCGGGCGCGCCGCGCGACTCGCTGAAGGTCAAGGCGGTCAACGGCACGGTCGCCAATCTCAAATGGACAAGGCCGCGCTATGCCGAAGATTTGCGCGAGCGCTTCGGCGCCGAGGTCGACTACCGCAACCGGCCATCGGAGGACTTCGCCCGTGCCACCGTCTCGCTGGAGGACGAGGACGGCAACGAGCTGATGATCGAGGCGACGACCTCCTGGGCCTATGTCGGCGCTGGCCTCCGTATCCAGCTCGAACTGCTCGGCCCCGAATATGCGATGGAGTTCAATTCGCTGGCCACGGGCCTGAAGATCTTCATGTCGCGCGCCGTGAAAGGTTCGGAAGGCGAGGATCTCGTCGAGAAGCAGAACGCCGAACAGGGCCTGATGCCCGTCCTCGAAGACGAAGCCGGCGTCTATGGCTACACGGACGAGAACCGGCACATGGTCGAGCATTTCCGCAAGGGCGAAACGCCGCTGGAGACCTTCCATGACGGGCTCGCGGTGGTCGAGATCCTGATCGGCCTCTATCGCTCGGCGGAAACCGGCGAGACGGTGAAGTTCCCCGCGCCCGACCTTGAGGACTACGTCCCGCTCGTCGCCCGCGCCTCGGCATGAGCCTGCCCTCAGGCCACGAACAGCTGCTGGCCGAGATGGGGCGGCAGCGCGGCGATGCGCTGGAGACGATCGCCCGCCTCCGTGGGCAGGCCGGCAGCCATGCGGCATTGATCGCCGACGCAGGCCGGCTGGTCCTGCTCGGCATGGGCGGCTCGCACTGGATCAACCGCGCGGCCGAGCCGCATTATCGCGCGTGTCGCATCGACGCGACGGCGCATGTGCTTTCGGAGGCGATGCGCGCGCCGTTGGCCGGGCGCAGCCAGCTCCGCATCGTCACCTCGCAATCGGGGGCCTCGGGCGAGATCGTGCGTTATCTGGACGAACACCCGGGTTCGGACAGGATAATCGGGATGACGCTCGACCCCGACAGCCCGCTGGCGAAGAACAGCCAGGCGCTGATCGGCGCAGGCGGCGTCGAAACCGCCTATGCGGCGACCCGCAGTCTTGTCGTGACGCTCGCCATGCATGCCGTCCTGCTGGAAGCGCTGGGTGCGGATATTGCCGGCTTCGAAGCCGCGCTTCTGGCCGAGGACGCGGTCGACACAAGCGCGGCGGAGGATCTGCTCGCCGGCTGCCGCAACGCGGTCATCGTCGGGCGCGGCCCGATGCAGGGCGTCGCCGACGCAGCCGCGCTGAGTTTCATGGAACTGGCCCGCATCCCGGTGCTCGGTCTCGAAGCCGGCCAGTTCCGCCACGGCCCCTTCGAGATGGTCGGCCGCGACAGCGCGGTCGTCTTTCTGCGCGGGACGGGCCCTGAAGGCGACAATATCGACGGCATCGCCGGTGAATGCGCGGAGGCAGGTCTGCGCCCGATCATCTTCGACTTCAGCGGTGAACCCGATATCGACGGCTGCCTGACGGTGCGACTGCCGGTGCGCGAGGGGCTTGCCGCCGCGGTGAGCGCGCTGATGGCCGTCCAGCAGGCGATCGTCTCCGCTGCTTCCCGCATGGTCGCCAATGTCGGCGTGCCGCTCCGGTCGAAGAAGGTCACCAGCGGAGAAGCGCGATGAGCCTGGACCGCCGCGCCATCGCGGTGATCGGTAACGCCAATATCGACATCGTCGCCGGAAGCGTCGACGACTGGCCGGCATGGGGAACGGAGATATTCTTGCCCCGCTCGGATTTCCGCATCGGCGGCTCCGCCGCCAATACGGCGCTGGTCCTCGGACGGTTGGGCAGCGAATGCGGCCTCATCTCGGCTTGTGGCGAAGACGAGACGGGGAACCTGATTTCACGGCGGTTCAGCGGACCGCTCGACAGGATCGCGGTCCTGCCGGCGCGAACCTCCCTGTCCATCGGGATCCTGAAAACCGACGGAGAACGCAGCTTCCTGTCGACCGACGGCCATCTCGACGCACTCGATGCCGAATTCTATCGCAACTCTCTCGGCGGCTGGCCGCTCGACGGGGCCCTGGCGCTTGTCAGCGGCGCCTTCGCGCTGCCGGCGCTGACGGACGGGCATTCCGGCCTCTTGAGGTGGCTGAAGGACAACGGCGCCGAGACCGCCATCGACCCGGGCTGGCCCGGTGATGGATGGACAGCGAAAAACCTTGACCGCATGCGGGAATGGCTCGCCGAAGCGGATCATATCCTCCTGAACGAGGACGAAGCATGCGGCGTGACAGGCCAGTCGCAGATCGATGCCGTGCTGGACGCGCTGGAAAACGTGGCCGGCCGGGAAACTAGAATTGTCGTCAAACGCGGCGCGGCGGGCGCGATGTGCCGCTGCAACGGCATAACGGAAAGCGCCACAGGAACGCCGCTCGTCGTCGTCGACACGGTGGGCGCGGGCGATGCGTTCAACGCCGGTTACCTCTACGCAGCGGCTGGCGGCTCGTCGATCGGCGCCTGCCTGACGCGGGGGATTACCGTGGCCGAACATGTCATTGCGGAATTCCCCCGAACCGGATCACCGATCGCGACCACGGGATGATGATTTCCTCACTCGAACGCGCGAGCGCCGCGCGAATCTAACCCTTCCGCCAGGGCGGCGTTTCCTTCGCGAAGAAGGCGGCGATACCGGATTGGGCTTCTTCGGTTTCCCAGCGATCCGCGAGCGCATTGGCGGTCATCTCGGCTTGCAAGGCCGGATCGGGCCCGGCGAGCGTGCGGGCGAGTGCCTTGGCGTCGGCGACGGCGCCCGGGGCGCAATCGAGGAAGGCGGCGGCTTCCTCTTCGACAGCGGTATCGAGGCCGTCCGCGGCTTCGATGCGGGCGACAAGGCCCGAGCGCAGCGCAAAGTCCGGACCGAAAGGTTTGGCGTTGAAGAACACCTGCCGGGCAAAGGCCGGGCCAAGCTTGGCGACGACGAAGGGACCGATCGTGGCCGGGATCAGCCCGAGGCGCGTTTCGGTGAGCGCGAACTTTGCGGTGTCGGCGGCGACAACGATGTCGGCGACCGCCATCAGCCCGAGCCCGCCGCCATAGGCGGCCCCCTGCACACGCGCGATCACCGGCTTCGGCAACGCGTTCCATGCGCCGAGCATGCCGGCCAGCGCGCCGGCTTCCTCCATCTTGCCGGACCGATCCTTGCCGGCCTGTTCGCGCATCCAGCCAAGATCGCCCCCGGCGCAGAAGCTTCGCCCCTCCGCCGCGAGGATCACCGCGCGGATGGCGGCGTCGCCGGCAAGCTTGTCCGCGGCGTCGCCAAGCTCGCGGATCATCTGCGCATTCATCGCATTGTGCTTCTCGGACCGCGCGAGCGTCACCGTGGCGATGCCGCGAGGATCGGTCTCGAGGCGGATCGTTTCGTATGTCATTGCGTCATGCTCCCGCCGGAACCGTAGCGATCTCGCTGGCGAGAAAGGCTTCGGCCGCCGCCAGCCTCTCCATGTCGATGCCGGTATCCCAACCCTCTGCGGCGAGCATCCTCGCCAGCGCCGTCGTCGAGACATTTCCCTTGGCGCCCGGCGCATAGGGACAGCCGCCGAGCCCCCCGACCGCGCTGTCAAACGTCCTGAGACCGAGGCCCAGGCTGGCTCGCACATTGTCGAGCGCCCTGTTGTTGGTGTCGTGGTAATGGCCCGCGAGCCGTTCCGCCGGCACGGCCTCGAGAACGCCCTCCAGCATCGCCGTCACGGTCTCCGGCGTGCCGTGACCGATCGTGTCGCCAAGCGAGACTTCGTAGCAGCCCATCTCGATGAGCTTCGACGCGACATCCGCCACCGCTTCCGGCGCGATGGCCCCCTCATAGGGACAAGCCACCGCGCAGGAGACATAGCCGCGAACCGGAATGCCGGCTTGCCTCGCCGCCTCCGCGACCGGCTGGAAGCGTTCGAGGCTTTCGGCGATCGAGCAATTGATGTTCTTTTGGCTGAAGCTCTCCGAGGCCGCGCCGAAGATCGCCACCTCGCCGGCCTTCGCCGCCAGCGCACGTTCGAAACCCTTCATGTTCGGCGTCAGCGCCGCATAGGTCACGCCGGGCTTGCGGTCGATCCCCGCCAGCACGTCTTCGGCGTCGGCCAGTTGCGGCACCCATTTCGGCGAGACGAAACTGGTCGCCTCGATATGGTCGAAGCCGGCCGCGGACAAAAGGTCGATCAGCGCGATCTTCTTGTCAGTCGCAATGACCGCCTTCTCGTTCTGCAGCCCGTCGCGCGGGCCGACCTCGTAGATACGGACATGGCTCATGCGGGCACCTCCTAGGCCGGATAGAAATCGCGGTCATAGAGTTTTGGATCGTCCCGACCGGGAAGCGAGGCTTTGAAGCCTGGCCGGGCCGCGATCCGCGCAAACCATGCCGCCGTGGCGGGAAAGCCGTCGAGCGACGTGAAATGGGTCGCCATGAAGACCGCCTGCCCGACGGCGATGTCCGCAGCCGTGAAACCGGTGTCCAGGAGATAGTCCCGCGCCTTGCCTGCTCCGGCAAGCCGCGCCTCGATCGCCGCATAGCATTTCTTCAGCCGCGCCGCCTCGAGCTTCATGACGATCGGAGAGCGCATGCTGTCTTCGTAAAGCGCCACATGCTGCTGCGTCAGCGCGGCGGTGTGCTGGCTCACCGTCTCGGCAAAATGCAGCCAGGTCAGCCATTCGGCGCGTTCCGGATCGCCGGGCAACCGGCCGAGGCCGGCGGCGGGGAACAGTTCGCACAGATATTCGATCATCGCGCCGCTCTCGAACATCGTCATGCCGTCGATCTCCAGCGCCGGGACGCGGCCCGCCGGCGACAGCGCCAGATAGTCGTCGCTGCGCAGATTCTTGCCGAAGGCATGGACGACGAGATCGAAGGACACGCCCAGTTCATTGAGCAGCCACAGAACGCGCATCGAGCGGGTTTCGTGGCAATGATGCAGCCGGATCACTCGCCTGTCTCCTCGAAGCGAATGAGGACGGCGCCGCCCTCGACAGTATCGCCCTCGGCGCAGAAGACTTCGGCGACGAGGCCCGCGCGCGGCGCGGTGAGGCTCGTCTCCATCTTCATCGCTTCCATCACGATCAGCTTGTCGCCCTTGTCGACCGCCACGCCCGCGCGAGCGCTTACGGCGCGTACGATGCCGGTCATCGGTGCCAGGATCGCGTCGCCATGGTCGCCATGATGGGCGGCGACGGCCAGCGGGTCAGGCAGCAGCAATTGATGCGCCGCGCCCTCGATCAGCACCGAGACGGCGGTGCCGTCTATGCCTGGCCAGGTAACGATATCGGCAGTGACCCGCTCGCCGCCTGCGCCAATGCGCGCGGAGACATGGGCGCCGTCGCGTGTGAGTTCGCACAGCTCGATGCGCTCCGCTCCGCCTTCCAGCACGAGCGAGCCGTCTCCGGGCAAGATCAGCCGCCGTTCCAGCACCTCGCCCTCATGGACGAGCCGCACCTTGTGGCTCGCATCGCCCCAGAGCCGCCAGCCGGCAAGCCGCGCTGTGGGATCGATATCGAGCACCGTGACAGCCGTCAGCGCGATTGCCGTTTCGGAAAGCGGCGGACGTTCGGTGAGGGAGCCGATTTCGCGGTCGATCAGGCCGGTATCGACCTTGCCTTGAGCAAAGTCCTGATGCTCCGCCAGCGCCGCGAGGAAGGAGGCATTGGTCACCGTGCCAGCGACATGGGTCTGCTTCAGCGCCACGGCCAGTCTGCCGAGCGCTTCCTGCCGCGTTTCGCCATGGGTGATCACCTTGGCGATCATCGGATCGTAGAAGGGCGTGATCGCGTCGCCCGATCGCACCCCGGCGTCGTTGCGGGCGTCTTCGCTGAAAGAAAGATGGTGCAGCGTGCCGGTCGCGGGCAGGAAGCCGTTCGCCGGATCCTCGGCATAAAGCCGCGCCTCGAATGCATGGCCGCTAATCGAGAGGTCATCCTGCAGCATCGGCAGCGTCTCACCCGCCGCCACCCTGAGCTGCCATTCGACGAGATCCTGCCCGGTGATCGCCTCGGTCACCGGATGTTCGACCTGCAGCCGCGTGTTCATCTCCATGAACCAGAAACCGTCGGGACGAAGCGGCCCCGACCCGTCTGCGATGAACTCGATCGTGCCCGCGCCCGCATAGTCGATCGCCTGCGCCGCCCTGACGGCGGCCTCCGTCATCGCCGCGCGCACCTCGTCCGTCATGCCCGGCGCCGGGGCTTCCTCGATCACCTTCTGGTGGCGCCGCTGCAACGAGCAATCGCGCTCGAAGAGATGCACCACATTACCGTGGCTGTCGCCGAATACCTGCACCTCGATATGGCGCGGCGAGGCGATGAACTTCTCGACCAGCACCTTGTCGTCTCCGAAGGCCGACTTCGCCTCGCGCTTCGCGGCAGCGAGCGCGTCCTTGAAATCCTTCGCGTCGTCGACCTTGCGCATGCCCTTGCCGCCGCCGCCGGCGCGCGCCTTGATCAGCACCGGATAGCCGATCTCGCTCGCCTTCGCCGCCAGCACGACGACCTCCTGCGCCTCGCCGTGATAGCCGGGCACCACCGGCACCCCGGCCTGCTCCATCAGTCTTTTCGCCGCGTCCTTCAGCCCCATGGAGCGGATCGCGGAAGCAGACGGCCCGACGAAGACCAGTCCCGCTTTCTCCACCGCCTCGACGAAGTCTGGGTTCTCCGACAGGAAGCCGTAACCCGGATGGATGGCCTGCGCCGCGGTCGCCTGCGCCGCCGCGATGATCCTGTCCGTGTTCAGATAGCTTTCAGTCGGAGCGGAAGCGCCGATATGAACCGCCTCGTCCGCCAGTTCGACATGCAGCGCATGCCGGTCGGCGTCCGAGAAGACCGCGACCGTCTTCACGCCCATGCGTTTTGCGGTGCGGATGACCCGGCACGCGATCTCGCCGCGATTGGCGATCAGGAGCTTCGAGAAGGGAGGGTTCATCATCACATCCTGAACACGCCGAACTTGGTTTCCTCGACGGGCGCATTCAGCGCCGCCTTCAGGCTCAGCGCCACTACGTCGCGGGTCTTGCGGGGATCGATGATGCCATCGTCCCACAGCCGCGCCGAGGCATAAAGCGGCTGCGACTGGCGCTCGAACATCTCGAGCGTCGGCCGCTTGAACTCGGCCTCTTCCTCTGCCGACCACGAGCCGCCCCTGGCCTCGATGCCGGCGCGCCGCACATTGGCGAGCACCCCCGCCGCCTGCGGCCCGCCCATCACCGAGATGCGGGCATTCGGCCACATCCACAGGAAGCGCGGCGAATAGGCCCGCCCGCACATGCCGTAATTGCCCGCTCCATAGGAACCGCCGATGATCACCGTCACCTTCGGCACATTCGCCGTTGACACCGCCGTCACCAGCTTCGCCCCGTCGCGCGCGATGCCGCCGGCCTCGTATTTGGAACCGACCATGAAGCCGGTGATATTCTGCAGGAACAGAAGCGGGATTTTCCGCTGGCAGCACAGCTCGATGAAGTGCGCGCCTTTCAGAGAGCTTTCCGAGAACAAGACGCCATTGTTGGCGAGAATGCCGACCGGCACGCCGTCGATATGGGCGAAGCCGCAGACCAGCGTCGTGCCGTAGCGCGGCTTGAACTCTGCGAAGTCCGACCCGTCGACGATCCGCGCGATCACCTCGCGCACATCGTAAGGCGTCTTCGTGTCCGCCGGCACGATGCCCATGATGTCCTCGGCCGGATAGAGCGGCGCACGCGGCTCGGCGAGCGCGATATTGGGTTGCGGCGCAGGCCCGAGATTGCGGACGATCTCGCGCGCCAGGGCGAGCGCATGATCGTCATTGTCGGCGAGATAATCGGCGACGCCGGACAGCCTCGTATGCGTATCGCCGCCGCCCAGTGTCTCGGCGTCGACCACCTCGCCCGTCGCTTCCTTGACCAGGGGCGGGCCGGCCAGAAAGATCGTGCCCTGGTTCTTGACGATGATGGTCTGGTCGCTCATCGCCGGCACATAGGCCCCGCCTGCGGTACACGACCCCATCACCACCGCGATCTGGGCGATGCCCTTGGCGCTCATCCGCGCCTGATTGAAGAAGATCCGCCCGAAATGCTCCTTGTCGGGAAAAACCTCGTCCTGGTTCGGCAGGTTCGCTCCGCCGCTGTCCACGAGGTAGATGCAGGGAAGCCGGTTCTCCTCGGCGATCTCCTGTGCCCGTAAGTGCTTCTTGACCGTCAGCGGATAATAGGTTCCGCCCTTCACCGTCGCGTCGTTGCACAGAACCATGCAATCGCGCCCGGCAACCCGGCCGATCCCCGCGATCGCCCCCGCCGAGGGAATGTCGTCGGCGTAAACGCCCGACGCCGCGAACAGCCCGATCTCCAGAAAAGGCGATCCCGGATCGAGCAGCCCCGCGATCCGGTCGCGCGGCAGAAGCTTCCCCCGCTTCACGTGCCGCTCCCGGGACGAAGCCGACCCGCCACCCATTACACGCTCCGCCTCCGCGGATATCGCCAGATACTGCGTTTCCATCGCAGCAACATTGGCGGCAAAGTCAGGTGCGGAAACAGAGAGAGTGCTGGATATGACTGTCATCTCGTCTCTTTCATTTCAGCATGAGTCCGGGCAACCACAGGGTAATCTGCGGAAACAGGATAAGACACAGCAGAACGAAGATTTCCATAGCAAGGAACGGCAGCAGGCCCTTGAAGATCGTTCCCAGTGGTACCTGTGTCTGGGCTGCGGCCACGTAGGCATTCAGTCCCAAAGGCGGCGTCAGCAGGCCGATTTCCACGGTCTTCGTGACGACAATGCCGAACCAAACCGGGTCGTAATCGAGCGCCATGGCGGTGGGAAACGCCAGAGGCATGGCGAGCGACAGGATGGCCAACTGGTCCATGAACATTCCCATGACCAGCAACGAGAGGACAATAACCGCCAGGATCACTTCACGCGGCATGTCGGTCGTGGCGACGAACTCCAGGAGATTGTGGGTGATTCGCGTGAAGGCAAGGTAGTTCGAGAAGATCGCCGAACACGTGACGATGGTTACGATCATCACTGTCGCGCGGATGGCCCTCGAGACCGAGCGGTTGAGACCGACCCAAGAAATCGAACGTTGCACGATGACAATGACCAGCGATCCCATGACCCCCAGCGCCGCGGCCTCGGACGGCGAGGCAATGCCCGCGTAGATGGCCCCGATCACCGCTACGATCAGGAGCGCAATCGGGAACACGTGGATGCTCGAACGCATCGCCTTCTTCATGACGAAAGGATCGCCCTTGGGCGCATGGTCGGTGGTGTGGGCGATGAACTTGATCACCAGGGCGAGACCGCTCGCGGTCAGAAGACCGGGCATGATGCCGGCGACGAAAAGCTTGCCGATCGATGTTTCCGTCAACACGCCGTAAACGACAAGCACGATCGAAGGCGGCACAACAACGGCAAGCGTGCCGCCAACGCTGACCACGGCAGCGGAGAGACGATCGTGATAGCCGTGACGGCGCATCTCGGGAAAGGCCGATGCCGCCATGGCGGCCGTCGATGCGGTCGAACTGCCGACCAACGCTGCCAGGATGACCGAGGCGCCGACGGTGGCAACGGCGAGGCCGCCCTTGAGGTGCCCCACCCAGGCCTGACAGGCGGTCACGGCCCGTCGCGTGACATCGCCCGCTGTCAGCAGTTCCGCCATCAAGATGAACAGCGGGATGGCGACAAGGATGAAGGACGAGGTGTTGTCGTAGAACGCCCGCTCAAGGACGCCGAGTGCGGGTCGCGGCCCCAGTTGCAGAGCCAGGCCGATGGCGCCGGAAATCCCGATCGCGAACGCGATCGGCATGCGCAGGATCATGAGGGTCGCGAGAACCAGCAATATGAAAGCAAACGTGATCATGAAACCGCACGCTCAGGGGTTGGACGGCACGCGCATGTCGCGCGTGCCGAATCAGTCTTATCGGTTCGATGAGTCTCAGTTGCCTGCCGCGGACAGGAACCCGTCCAGGACCGCCTTGGCCGCATCGCCTTTGTCGGACATCCGCCCCAGCCAGTCGTCGGACACGGCGGTCAGTGCGCTGTTGATTGCCGCCTGTTCCTCGTCCGTCAGGGAGTATGCATCGATCCCGGCAGCCCGCCATTCGGCCAGGAGACCTTCGATCGAGTCGTCCTGCGCCTTGGCCACATTCGCCGCTGCCGCCTTGCCGGCGTCGATCATCGCCGCCTTGTTCGCATCGGAAAGCCCTTCCCAGACATCTTCATTCACGACAACGACGAAGCTGTAGCCGCCGAAAGATCCGTTGGTGGAAATGTTGCTGACGACCTCGTTCAGCTTGTAGGCCGGCACCGAGGCAAGCGGAAACAGAATTCCGTCCAGGCGTCCGCGCTCCATCGCTGTATAGATCTCCGGTCCGGGCATCGAGATGCCAACCCCGCCAAGACTGCGGGCGGTAAGCGCCTGGGTGGAGCCGCTGGTGCGGATGTCCAGCCCTTCCCAGTCGGAGGGAGCGCCGAGGCGCTTCTTGGCAAGCACCTGGTAGGGAGGCAGGGTGAAGGCGAAGATCGGAACCACGCCGGCCGCCGTCAATTCGTCCCGGAGCGGGCCTTCGGCGATCATCTCCTGAAGAATACCGGTGCCTTCGGAAGCTGAACCGTAGAGCCCCGGCAGACCGATCACCGAATTCAGCGGCATGAGTTCGGAATGATAGCTCGGACCGACCAGGGCGGCATCGAGAATACCGTTCTTGACCGCATCGAGAAGCGCGTTGGCTTTCGCGGCCTGCTGGGCCGGGAAGTGTTCAAACGTGATATCACCACCCGTTGCCTCCTCGACCTTGCTCATCCAGTACGTCGTGCCTTCGACCGACACGATATGGGTCGTCGATTGCCAGTCGCCGATGCGAAGGGTCTCGGCGCTTGCCAAGGACGTCATCGCGGCCAGAGCGGCGGCGAGTGCAATGATTTTCGATTTCATGCTCATTCTCCTCCTGTGTTGGGATCGAATTCGTTCCGGCCATCTTCCTCACCCGGCCGGAACGCCTCGACGATGAGCCGCAGGACAAGCACCCCGCAGCCGAGTGGAATGACCGCGTAGGCCCATCCGAGAGGCCAATCGACGACCCCCCATTCCACGTCATTCCTGGCAAAGGCGTGCGCAGCGAATGCGCCCGCCTTCCAGGTGACCACGGCGAAGAACGCCGCGGCAGCGACCAATACCAACCGGCGAACAACCGGTGTGGCGCGGCCAAAGGCATCTTCCGGAATCACCTCAAGCGAGAGGTGCCCGCCTTCGCGGAATACCCGCGACATCGGCAACACGGCGAGGGCCGGCATGAGGTAAATCTCGGTCATTTCGAACTGGATCTGAACGGGAACGCCGAACAGGAGGCGACCGAGAATATCGCCATTCAACAACACCGCGACCAGGATCAGCGCGAGACCGCCGGCCCAGCTCAGGACATCTTCCAGAAGTGTTAGTCCTCGCGCCGCCAATGCCACCGATTTTCTCCTCCCAGCCACGACCGGTCGGCTTTCGCCGAACCGGTCTGCCGATTACTTCTTCGGCAGCTCGACAATGGCAGAGCCGATGGCGGACATTTCGCCATCCTGCTGCTCGGCGCGCTGCGAAATCTCGACGAGATGCTTTCCGTCCTCGACGAATTTGCGGGTCACCTCGCCATGGATCAGGATGATATCGCCTTCCGGATTGTGCCGGCGGACCTGGCACTTCGCCTTGCGAAGGAAGCCGTCGTCGCCCATCCAGTTGGTGATCTGGTGGGTCAGCCAGGACGTGCGTTCCGGACCGTAGTCGTAGGCGCCGGGAGCACCGACCTCGAGAGCGAACTCCTCTTCCCAGTGAACACGCTCGGGGCAATCGGGAATGCCGAAGCGGTTCTTGATGCCGGCGCTGGGGTGCTTTTGCTGCAACTGCCAGGCCAGCTTGTTGGCGCGGATATAGAGACCGCCCCAGCCCTGCGCATAGGCAATGAAGCCGGTGACCGTCATCGGCCCCTTGACCATGGTCGGCAGGTCCTCGCCTTCCGACACATCATCCCAGTAGCGCGTCTCGGCGCCACGGATGGATTCCTGTTCGTAGTACTTCGTGTAGCTGTCCAGCTCTTCCTGCGTGTAGACGCGGGGCTCGCGGGCGCGCACTTCCTTGTACTTGGTGCCCGACTCACGCGCCTGGTCGCGGTCGGTGCGGAAGCACCAGCTATCGGCCTCGGCGAGCATGTCGCCGGTCTTGGCGTCGTAGAAATCGACATGATAGATCTGCTGGATCGCCCGGCCCGCGAAGCGCGTGTTGTGCTCGATCAGGTCCTTAAGATAAGCTTCGGTGCGAATTTCGGTGTTGCGCATCACCGGCTTGTGCCAGGTCCAGTCGGCGCCCGACCACATGGCATGGACACCGGGAAGCCCGCCGACATAGCCGGAGATGATACGGCTGGTCGCGAACAGGAAGCTCGGCAGCGCGATCACGTCGCCGTATTTCGTGGTCTTGGCATAGTCGGGATCGCACCACAGCGGATTGTCGTCGCCGATGCCGTGTGCGTAGTGGCGAATATTGTCCCGCGTCGCCTCGTAACACCAGGGCTCCACCGTTTTCTCGATCTTCACGCCGACCCGGCTGCGCAGATCGTCAAGCCCTTCCGGCGTGATCTTCGGAAACTTCTTTTGCACAATCTCGTTCATCGAATCCTCTCAGTTGAACTACGCCGCGCATCGCCCTCAGGCAGCGCCAGCCAATTTCCTTGCGACCTCGTCGCGCAGTATTTTTCGATTGACCTTTCCGGCCGGCGTCTTCGGCAGGCTGTCGACGAATTCGACCTGACGCGGATATTCGTGGCGGCTCAGATTCTGGCGGACGAGATCCTGGATCTCCTCGACCAGGCCGGAACGCTCCGCCCCGCGTAGGACCACATAGGCCTTGACGACCTGGCCGCGCACCTCGTCGGGTACGCCGATCGCCGCCGCCTCGGCCACGTCCGGATGTCGCAGGATGGCGTCCTCGATCTCGACGGCGCCGATGGTCCAGCCCGCCGAGATGATGACATCGTCGGCCCGGCCGCCATGATAGAAATAGCCGTCCTCGTCGACTCGGCCGAGATCCTTGGTCGGGAACCACTCGTCGCCCTTCTTGACCATCAACTCGCCGACCTGGCCCGGTTTCGCCGGCTTGCCGTCGGCGTCCTGGACTTCGACCTCGACGCCCGGCACGGCCTTGCCCATCGCGCCGTCGCGCACTTCGAGGTCGTCCGCGCCGGGATAGTTCGCGATGATCACGCCGATCTCGGTCGTGCCATACATGGAACGGACCTTGGTGCCGAAGACCCGCTCGACATAGGAAGCAGTCTCGCTGTCGATCGGTTCACCGGTGAAGGTGAGCTTCTCGAAGCTGTAGGTGAAATCCTCGGCGTGGCCGCAATTGCGCATCATCCGGTAATGGGTCGCCGCCGCAGTGAGATTGGTGATCTTGAAATCCTGCAGCGCCTTGAGAAGCCGCACGGGATCGAACTTGCCGGAGAAGGTCCCTGTCGAGACGCCGAGCGCCAGCGGCGCCAGCGTGCCGTGCCACAGACCGTGCCCCCATGCCGGCGACGACGGACAGAAGAAACGGTCGCCCGGGCGGATGCCGGTCGCATAGAGCGCCGCGACCATGAGCGTCACGATGGAGCGCTGCGTGTGCCGGACGGCGGCGGGCAATTGCCGTGTCGTTCCCGACGTATATTGCAGCACCGCAAGATCGTTGCCGGCCGTATCCCAGTCAAATGTCGCCGGCAGACCGTCGATCGAGCCGAGAAATTCGTCGTCGACCACGACGACGTCGAGATTGCCGGCCTCATGCGTATCGGCGGCTTTTTCCCGGTTCGTGAACATGATCTTCGGCTTGCAGTCATCGGCGCGCAGGCGGATGCCTTCGGGGCCGAACAGCGTGAACATGGGAACGGCGACGGCGCCCGCCTTGATGGCGCCGAACAGCGCACAATAATAGCCCAGCGACGGCTCGAGCATGACCGCCACGCGGTCGCCTTTTTCGACGCCGCGACCCTTCAGGTAATGCGCGAATTGGGAGGAGCGCCGGCTGAGCTCGGCGAAAGTGACGATCTCGTCTCGACCATCCGCATGGGCGATGCGAAGCGCGACATTGTCGCCGTCCACATGCCGGTCGATGCATTCATGAGCAATGTTGAACCGTTCGCGCGACCCGTCGAAGAGCTCCCAAAGAGCCTCCTTCGAGTAATGCGCCTGCGCATCCGCATACGACGTGTAGTCGGTCAGCTTCACGACGGTTCTCCTCCACGCTCATCGTCGGTCGGCCAGACATTAGTGATCGCGGTGTTTTGTTGTCAATATGCTTTTTTATTGTATATAGACAATGACGAGCTGTCTGCCGCCGAGGCGGACATCGGCAGCGGACTCGCCGGACAACGGAAGATCAAGTGATTGATAATCATATGTTATCCGGCCATTCCACACAGCCGCACAGGCTTCTGGCGAGTGTGGCTGACGGCCATTTGCGAACGCTTGTCTATGGACAACAACGGCGCTGTTGCATTGATATCCGAAAGCGGATAAGCCGATTGCCGTTGTTGTCCAACGGCGCAAGTCATTGTACAGATACAACAAGGGAGGTTTTCGAATGACGGAAACGGGCGACCGGGAAATGCGTCGGCGTCAGGTGCCGGCAGTCACCCGAGCGATCGGCATACTGAGACAGCTCGGCAAGGCCAACGAGCCGGTCGGCGTCAACCAGATCGCGCGCGACCTCGAACTCATCCCCAGCACCTGCCTGCACATTCTGCGCGTGCTGGTGGACGAGGGGCTCGTCGAATTCGATCCCGTCTCGAAACGCTACTCGATCGATGTGGGCATCCTGCCGATAGCACGAAGCGCGATCCAGAAGAACAATTTCGCCAACATCGTCGAGCGGCGGCTGACCGAGTTGTCGATGACTTTCGGCGTGACCGGCATTGCGACCCAGATGAGCGACGCCGACCATATGGTCGTGGTGGCGCTCTCGCAGGCGCCGCTGCCCTTCCGGCTCCAGGTTGATCTCGGCAGCCGCTTTCCCGCGCTGATCAGCGCGACGGGCCGATGCTTCGCTGCGTTCAGCGCCATCCCGGAAGCCGAGTTGAAGAAGAGTTTCGCCAGGCTGCACTGGGAGCACCCGCCAGCCTATGAAGACTGGAAAGCCCAGGTCGACGAGACCCGGCAGCGCGGATATGCGGTCGACAACGGAACCTATATCGGCGGCGTGACGATCATTGCGGCGCCTTTCTTCGACCAGTCGGGCCGCATGATCCGCAGCGTCGTGACGATCGGCATTTCGGAAAAGATCGACGCGATCGGCGTCGACACGATCGCAACAGAAATGCTTGCGCTTCGCGACGAGGTGTCCTCGCTCCTGATCGGCAATGATGGCATTGCAGGCGCGGCGCGCCGGGCCGGTGCGCGATGAGCGAAGTGGCGACCGCGCCCGAATGGAAAACCCTCAAGGGGGCCGGGCTGATGGGGGCGATCGGGCCGCTGCTCGCAAGGCGCGACGGCGACCGCTGGGTCTACGGGCTTGCCACTGATTCCCGCCACGCCAATGCGATCGGAGTCATTCACGGCGGCACGCTGTGCGCCCTTGCCGACCAGGCCATGTCGATGATCGCCTGGGAGGCGGCCGAACGCCAACCGGTCGTGACCATTCATATGGATACGAGTTTCATCGCCTCGGCGGCGCCGGGCGATTTTCTGGAGGCCGAAGCCCGGATCACCGCCCGCACGGGATCGATGCTGTTCGTCGAGGCCACCGTGACACGGACAGGCGAGGACGTGATCAGGGCAAGCTGCGTCATGAAGACAGTAAAACCGCGCCAACGGGAGGAACGGCATGGATAAGGACCAGACCGCGGGACGCCGAGCCGGACCGCTTTCCGGGCTGCGCGTGCTGGATTTTTCCCGGATCCTGTCGGGCCCCTACTGCACCCAGATCCTTGCGGATCTCGGCGCGGAAGTGATCAAGATCGAAACCATCGGCAAGGGCGACGAGACCCGTGGGTTTCCGCCCTTCAAGGGACCGTTCAGCCACTATTTCATCGCCCTGAACCGGGGCAAGCTCAGCATCGCGCTGGATCTGAAGTCGCCGAAGGGCGCCGGTATCGCCCGGGACCTCGCGAAGAACTGCGATATCGTGGTGGAGAACTTCCGGCCAGGCGTCATGGAGAAGCTGGGGCTTGGCTACGAGACGCTTGCCGCCGACAATCCCGGCCTTGTCTATTGCTCGATCAGCGGGTTCGGGGCCGACAGCCCGCTGCGCGAAAAGCCCGCCTTCGACATCGTCGCCCAGGCCCTCTCCGGGATCATGAGCGTCAATCGCGAGGCGGGCGGCACGCCCAACCGCCTCGGCATCCCGATGGGCGACATGGCGGGCGGCATCTACGCCCTTTTCGGCATCCTCGCCGCGATGGTCGAACGCCAGACGACCGGCAAGGGCCAGCGAGTCGACATATCGATGCTCGACGGGCTGATCGGCATGCTCGGCTATCTGGCGCAGATCTATTTCGTCACCGGCAAGGCGCCGGAACCGGTCGGAACGAAACATACGAGCATCGTGCCCTACGGCGCCTACCCGACCAGCGACGGTCATGTGATCGTCGCCTGCCTGACCGAGCAGTTCTGGTGCAATTTCGCCAAGGCGCTCGATCTGCCCGACCTCGTCTCCGACGAGCGGTTCTGCGAATATGCGCGGCGGCTGGAAAACCGCGAACCGCTCGAAGCCATCATCGAAAAACGCATGAAAAAGGACGACACCGGCTACTGGCTCGCCCGGCTGCAGGAATACGACGTTCCGAGTGCGCCGATCCTCGATGTCGGCCAGGCGCTCGAACAGGCCCATACGCGCGAACGCGGCCTGATCGACACCGCCTGCCACCCGGCAGCCGGCGAGATGAAGGTGCTGCGCACGCCGATCCGCATGGCCGGCCGCCCGCTGGACGCCTCGAGCCCGCCGCCGCTGCTCGGCGAACAGACAACCGACATCCTGGCGAGAGTGCTCGGCATGGAAAGCGCGGAGATCGGCTCCCTGCTGGAAGACACAGTCGCATTCCAGCGGGACGGGTAGCCGCCGCCCGCCTCAGCCGGCAGGCCGACATTTCAAAACCGGATGTCTATTGGAGGATAATGGCGGAGAGGGTGGGATTCGAACCCACGGTGGAGTTGCCCCCACGCCGCATTTCGAGTGCGGTACATTCGACCACTCTGCCACCTCTCCGTGGCCGCTTCTGCAAGCGGGCCGCTCAATAACCGTCTATCGAGCGGAAAACAAGCCTTCATCATCCAAAAGCTTGACTTTTCGCGATGTCCGCATCATAGGGGTGCCGCTGGCGCGGGCTTATCCGCGCCGCTTTGCTTTGAGTCCGGCCTGACCGGACGCGCAAACCGAACCGAAACCGTCAAGACTGACCAAAAAGACGGCCTGCCTTTCCGCCTTGCGCGGAGATGCGAGAGCCGGACCGAACACGGAAGGAATAAAGATGTTCGCAGTCATCAAGACCGGTGGCAAGCAGTACCGCGTTGCCGCTGAAGATGTTCTGAAGATCGAGAAGCTCGACGCCGAAGCCGGCGATATCGTCGAGTTCAACGAAGTGCTGATGGTCGGCGAAGGCGCAGACGCCAGCGTCGGCGCACCCTTTGTCGACGGCGCGCTCGTGACCGCCGAAGTGGTCGAGCAGGGCCGCGCCCGCAAGGTCATCGCCTTCAAGAAGCGCCGCCGCCAGAATTCCAAGCGCACCCGCGGCCATCGCCAGCACCTGACCACCGTGAAGATCTCCGAGATCCTGACCGGTGGCGCCAAGCCGTCGAAGAAGGCCGCCGCCAAGAAGCCGGCCCCGGCGAAGGAAGCCGCGCCCAAGGCCGACGCACCGAAGGCCGCCGCCGCACCGCTCTTTTCCGCGCCCGCCGGCGACGCCGACAAGCTGACCAAGATCAAGGGCATCGGCCCGGTCGCCGAAAAGCAGCTCAACGAGCAGGGCATCACCACCTATGCCCAGATCGCGGCTCTGACCGAAGAAGAGATCGTCAAGGTCGACGAGAACATGCCGTTCAGCGCCGACCAGATCAAGGACTGGCAAGAACAGGCCAAGGCCCTGATCGCGAAGTAATTTCCGGGGCTTCAGGCTTGTAAAACAGGCCTCAAGCCACCATAAGGACAGAAAATCGCGCCTAGGCGCGCGGCAGGAGATAGAAAATGGCACACAAGAAAGCTGGCGGTTCGTCGCGTAACGGTCGCGATTCGGAATCCAAACGTCTTGGCGTGAAGAAATTCGGCGGCGAGAAAGTCATCCCGGGCAACATCCTCGTGCGTCAGCGCGGCACGAAATGGCATCCGGGCGTCAATGTCGGCATCGGCAAGGACCACACCCTTTTCGCCAAGGCCGAAGGCGCGGTGGAATTCAAGGCGAAGGCCAATGGCCGAACCTACGTATCCGTCATGCCCATTCAGGACGCAGCGGAATAAGCCGGTAAAAGCAAAATCCGGCGTCTCAGAACCCGGATTTGGCCACGATCGCGAAAGAAAGGGAGATGGGACGCCACCGTCTCCCTTTTTGATTCAAGGCAGCGAAATGATGATCCAGACAGCACAGCAGGCCTACCCCGCGCCGCGGGACCTGAGCTACGACACGCCCGTTCTCGTGACGGAGCGCCTGGTGCTGCGCCCGCCGCATGCCGACGACGCGGCGGACCTTACGGCGATCGCCAATAACAGGCAGATCGCCGAAATGACCTCGCGCATGCCGTTTCCCTACAATCTCAGCGACGCGCATACCTTCCTGGAAGGCTGCCTCGCCGGCGAGCATGAAGGCTATATCTATGCCATCACGCTGGCCGACACCGGCCGGCTGATCGGTTTTGCCGGACTGGAACTGCGCGAACGCAGTGGCGGCTTCGAACTCGGCTTCTGGCTGGGCGAACCCCATTGGGGTTCGGGATACGCCACGGAAGCCGCGAGCGCGCTCATCGATCAGGCGTTCCGGTCGACCGACGCTGAACGCATCCACGCGGTCTGCCGCACGGTCAATGCACGCTCGCGCAACGTGATCGCGAAATGCGGCTTTGCCTTCATCGGGCTGGACGAGATCGACACGGTCGCCGCCGGCCGGGTTCCTGTGGAACGCTATTCGCTGGACCGGGCTGCCTGGCTCACGCGCAAGGAGCGCTGACGGCGCGATCGGTCTCAGTCGCCGAAATGTAGCCAGACGGGCATGTGGTCGGAGCCTTCCGCGCTCTGGTCCACATGCACCTTGGCGACACGCTCGGCAAAACGGGCCGTGGCGAAACCGTAATCCAGCCTTTTGACGTGATCGCGGTTTTCCGGATCGGTCCAGCTCCAGCCTGAGTCGGCGGCCGACGCATCGGTCAGGGTGCCGTTTTCCGCCAGCATGTCGCGATATTCGGCGAGATCGGGCTCGAAATTGAAATCGCCGAGCAGGATGAAATCTTCCGTCTGCGGCAATTCGGGAAAGCCGTATTCGGACAATCCGGTGACGGCGAGACCCGTATGCGGCGCCGAAAAGGCAATATCCTTGAGCGCCAGGATTTGGGAAATCCGCTCCTGCGGATCGATGTGGTCGAGATGGACCGAGTAGAAGCGGAATGGCCCGTCCGGCGTCTGGATCAGCGCTTCCAGCGCGCCGCGCTGCAGATTGAGCGAAGCCGTTCGCATGGACCGGGGAAGCAGGTGTCCGCGCGACGACAGGATCGGCCAGCGCGACAGGATCATGTTGCCGAACTGGAAGCGCTTCTGCACCGCCTTTCCGTCGGCCATGCTGCTGCCGAAATCGACATCGGCCGGCATGTGGCTGACCGCGAAGCGATCGGGAAGCAAGGCTTCTATCTCGGCGACCATGTCGCGGCCCTCATTGCGCATGAAGCCGCGCGTCACCTCCTGCAGGGCGATGATGTCGGCATCCCGCACGGCATCGGCGATGCGCTCCAGGTCATAGGCTCCATCGAGCCCGATACCGAACTGAATATTGTAAGTGACAACCTTGAAGGCCATGACGCGTACCCCGATTTCATTCTCGCGCTTTGCCCCGCGATGCGGTAGACGGGCCGAAACTGAACCACACAGATAACAAAACCATGAAATTCCTCGATCAGGCGAAAGTTTATATCCGGTCAGGCGACGGCGGCGCCGGGTCCGTGTCGTTTCGCCGCGAAAAATACATCGAGTTCGGCGGCCCGGACGGCGGCGACGGCGGACGCGGCGGCGATGTCTGGGCGGAGGCCGTCGAGGGGCTGAACACGCTGATCGATTACCGCTACCAGCAGCATTTCAAGGCCAAGACCGGCGTTCACGGCATGGGCCGCAACAAGACCGGCGCCAAGGGCGCGGATGTCACGCTGAAGGTCCCCGTCGGCACCCAGATCTATGAGGAAGACAACGAGACGCTGATTTGCGACCTGACGGAGGAAGGCCAGCGCTTCCTCCTCGCAAAGGGCGGCAATGGCGGCTTCGGCAACGCGCATTTCAAATCCTCGACCAACCAGGCGCCGCGCCGCGCCAATCCGGGCCTCGAAGGCCAGGAACGCACCATCTGGCTGCGGCTGAAGCTGATTGCGGACGCCGGCCTCGTCGGCCTGCCCAATGCGGGAAAGTCGACGCTGCTGGCGAGCGTCACCGCGGCCAAGCCGAAGATCGCCGACTATCCTTTCACGACGCTACACCCCAATCTCGGCGTGGTGCGTATCGATGCGCGCGAATTCGTTCTCGCCGACATTCCCGGCCTGATCGAGGGAGCGCATGAGGGCGTCGGCATCGGCGACCGCTTCCTCGGTCACGTCGAACGCACCAATGTCATCCTGCATCTGGTTTCGGCCATGGAGGAGGATCCGGCCAAGGCCTACACGATCGTGCGCGGCGAACTGGAAGCCTATGGGCACGGACTTGCCGAGAAGCCGGAAATCGTGGCCCTCTCGCAAATCGATACCGCCGATGCGAAATCGCTCTCGGACAAGACGAAGAAATTGAAGAAGGCCGCCGGCCGCGAACCCTTGCTGTTTTCCTCCGTCAGCCGCGACGGGCTGGACGAGGTGCTGCGCGCGGTCATGGCGCATATCGAGGAAAAGCGCGAAGCCGAGATCGAGGCCGAACCCGATCCGCGCTGGCAGGACTGAAGACAATGAACGGCCGGCTTTCGTCCTATCGGCGCATCGTCGTCAAGATCGGCTCAGCCCTGCTTGTCGACCGCAAGAGCGGCCTGAAACAGGACTGGCTCAAGAGCCTCGCCAGTGACATTGCGGAACTGCGCCGCGAAGGCCATGAAGTCCTGGTCGTCTCGTCCGGCGCCATCGCCATGGGCCGAACCGTTCTGGACATGCGATCCGGTTCGCTGAAACTGGAAGAAAGCCAGGCCGCCGCCGCCGTCGGTCAGATCGCGCTGGCGCGCGCATGGGCGGAAGCCCTGGACGCCGAAGGCATCACCACCGGCCAGGTCCTCGTCACAATCGACGACACCGAGGCGAGACGACGCTACCTCAACGCCCGTGCCACAATCGGCGCGCTGCTGCGCATGGGCGCGGTGCCGGTCATCAACGAGAACGACACCGTCGCCACCTCCGAGATCCGCTACGGCGACAACGACAGGCTCGCCGCCCGCGTGGCGACGATGATGAACGCCGATCTGCTGGTCATCCTCTCCGATATCGACGGGCTCTACACCGCGTCCCCCGCGCTCGATCCCGAGGCGAAGCATCTGGCCAAGGTCGCGGCGATCACGCCCGAAATCGAGGCCATGGCCGGCGGAGCGGCGTCCGAACTCTCGCGCGGCGGTATGCGCACGAAGATCGAAGCCGGAAAGATCGCCACCCATGCCGGTACGGCGATGATCATCACCCGCGGCGGTGTCGATCATCCGCTGAAGGCCCTCGACGGGGGAGACCGTTGCACCCTGTTCCAGCCGCAATCCGCGCCGGTTTCAGCCTGGAAAAGCTGGATCGCCGGGCAATTGGAGCCGCAGGGACGCGTCGTCGTCGACGAAGGAGCCGCGAAAGCGCTCAGATCGGGCAAGAGCCTGCTCGCCGCGGGTGTCAGGACCGTCGAGGGCACGTTCCAGCGCGGCGACACATTGGCGATCGTGCTGGAGGGAACCGGCGCCGAGATCGGCCGGGGTCTCGCCGGTTACGATTCCGGCGAGGCGATCCGCATCGCCGGATGCAAGACCTCTGAAATCGAGGCGATCCTCGGCTACGCGCCCCGCGCCGCCATGATCCACCGTGACGACATGGTCGTGAAGCCCTGACGGGTCGGCGCGGCCATGACGGCGAACATTGCCCTTCGCCGCTTTGGGCGTTAAACAGGCGACTTCCGGACACAGGATTGGAAAAATGCTCACCAGGGCCGAAATCAACTCTCAGGACATCCCTGCCTTGATGGCGGATATGGGCGCCCGCGCCCGTGCTGCGAGCCGGCCACTGGCGATCGCGACGACCGAGCAGAAGAACGCGGCCCTCGCCGCGATGGCCGACGCCATCGAGGCAGGCAGCGACGAGATCCTCGCCGCCAACGAAATCGACATGCAGCGCGCGGAACAGACGGACCTGACGCCTTCTTTCCGCGACCGGCTGAAGCTCACCGCGGATCGCGTGCAGGCGATGGCCGACGGCATTCGCGCCATCGCCGGCCTGGCCGATCCGGTCGGCGCGATCATCGCCGCATGGGACCGCCCGAACGGGCTGAAGATCGAACGCGTGCGCACGCCTCTCGGCGTCATCGGCGTGATCTATGAGAGCCGCCCGAACGTGACGGCGGATGCCGGTGCGCTCTGCCTGAAGGCCGGCAATGCCGTGATCCTGCGCGGCGGCTCGGATTCCGCCAATTCATCGCGCGCCATCCATGCCTGCCTGGTCGACGGTCTGGAGGCTGCCGGTCTGCCCGCAGACGCCATCCAGCTGGTGCCGGTCACCGACCGCGCCGCTGTCGGTGAACTCCTCACCGGCCTGGACGGCACGATCGACGTGATCGTGCCCCGCGGCGGGCGCAGCCTTGTCGAACGGGTGCAAAACGACGCCCGCGTGCCGGTCTTCGCCCACCTGGAAGGTCTGTGCCACGTCTATATCGACAAATCCGCCAAACTGGAGATGGCGACAGCCATTGTGGTCAACGCCAAGATGCGCCGGACGGGCATCTGCGGCGCCGCTGAAACCCTTCTGGTGGACGGTGCCGTTGCCGAAACCCATCTGGCGCCGATCCTCGATGCACTCGACGCCGCCGGCTGCGCCATCCGTGGCGATGACGACGTCTGCGCCATGTGGCCGAAGGCGGAAAAGGCGACCGAGGCCGACTGGCTGACCGAATATCTCGGCCCGCTGATCACGGTCGGTCTGGTCGATGGCGTCGAGGGAGCGATCGAGCATATCGCCACCTATTCGTCCAACCACACCGAGGCGGTGATCGGAGAGGACGAGGCGGTCGTTGAAAAGTTCTTTAACGAAGTCGACAGCGCCATCCTCCTGCACAACGCCTCGACGCAATTCGCCGATGGCGGCGAATTCGGCATGGGCGCCGAGATCGGCATCGCAACGGGCAAGATGCATGCGCGCGGCCCGGTTGGCGTCGAGCAGCTGACTTCGTTCAAATACCGCGTGCGCGGCAGCGGGCAGATCAGGCCATAGACCGGCAATGACGGAGCCGGCGGAGCTTTATCCGGGCGTCGCCCGCAAATATCTGCGGATGCCGCATGTCGAGCCGGGGATGGTCGTCGGCCTTTTCGGCGGGTCCTTCAATCCGCCGCATGAAGGCCATCAGCTCGTCACCGAGATCGCCATCCGGCGGCTGGAACTCGACCAGCTCTGGTGGATCGTCACGCCCGGCAATCCGCTCAAGGACACGTCCGGCCTGCCGCCGCTCTCCGAGCGCATTTCCTGGTCGGAGGCGATCAACCAGGACCCGCGCGTCAAGATCACCGCGTTCGAGGCAAGCCATGACGTGCGTTTCACCGCCGATACGCTCGCCATCGTCAAACGCTACAATCCCGGCGTGCGCTTCGTCTGGATCATGGGCGCCGACAATCTCGCCACCTTCCACCGCTGGCAGAACTGGCGAGATATCGCGCTGACCTATCCCGTCGCGGTCATCGACCGTCCCGGTTCGACGCTGTCCTACCTGTCGTCGAAAATGGCCAAGACCTTCGACTACGCCCGCATCGACGAGACCGACGCCGCCCTGCTCCCGACGCTTCCAGCCCCGGCCTGGACCTTCCTGCACGGCCCCCGTTCGCCGGTCTCCTCGACCGCCATTCGCAACGGCGACAGCAAGGGCGTTAAGAAAGGTTGAACCGGCCTGTCTTGAAACTGTTAACGCCTCGTGACTATCTTTATGCGTGGAAGAGGCGAATCACTCTTCCGATCGTTTGTTCCGAGCTGAAAGGAAACCGTTGAGGACAACGACACTCAAGAAGGCCGACCTTGCGCCTTCGACACCCGATATCGGCGACACCGACGCCGCGAAGCGGGTTCTTGAACTGGTCATGGAAAGTCTCGATGACTCCAAGGCCGAAGACATCGTTTCCATCGATATCCAGGGCAAATCCGCGATGGCCGATTACATGGTCATCGCATCGGGCCGTTCCCACCGTCATGTGGGCGCGGTTGCGGATCATTTGCTGCGGGCATTGAAGGAGGCCGGTCACGGCACCGCCAAGGTCGAGGGCCTGTCCGCTGCGGACTGGGTTCTGATCGATGCCGGCGACGTGATCATCCATGTCTTCCGCCCGGAAGTTCGCGATTTCTACGCGCTTGAGAAAATGTGGCAGGAGCCCGAGGAACCGGCCGGCACCCTTCACTAGGGCACCGGACAAACCCGACTTCTCCTGAAGCGCGATGCGATTGACCATTTTTGCGGTGGGCCGCATGAAATCCGGCCCCGAGACCGAACTTGTGTCGCGCTACACCGACCGGCTCGCGAAAGCCGGCAAGGCGCTCGGCCTGGAATTCGACGGCTTGACGGAGATACCGGAAAGCCGTGCGCAGACCGCCGCGCAGCGAAAATCCGAGGAAAGCGACAAATGCGCCGCTTTGGCGCGCGAGCCCTCGACGGTCCTCATCCTCCTCGACGAACGCGGCAAATCCCCCTCCTCCCGGCAATTCGCCGACCGGATCGCCACATGGCGCGACAATGGGACCGCGCGCGCGGTCTTCGCCATTGGCGGACCTGACGGCCACGATCCGGCGCTGCGCGAGCGCGCCGATCTCGTTCTGTCCTTCGGAAGCCAGACCTGGCCGCACCAACTTGCCCGCATCATGCTGGCGGAACAGCTCTATCGGGCCGTCACGATCCTATCCGGCCATCCCTACCACCGCGACTGACAAACCTCGGCCGTCATGTTCTCGCCGCGATAGCCGGTTCCATTGCGGGCCGGCTGGGATAGACTCCGCCCGACACTGCCAACGATTCGTCGAAACGACGCCCAATGCGCCTTTCCTTTCCCCTTGCAGCCCTGCTGGCTACGCTCTTTATGGGCGGACAGGCGCATGCGCAGGCGGACAATGCGGACGATCTGGCGATCAGCCTCGAAAAGAATGCAGAGCAACTGAGCGGCGTGCTGCGCGAACATGCGGTCTCGGCGAAACGCAGCGAGGAATTGCAGCAGGAAGTAGACAGGATCCGCAAGGATCGCGCCTCGCTCAACACGGCGATCATCCAGGCGGCCAAGACCGAGAAGAAACTGGCCGCCGACGTGCTCGACCTCGAGGAGCGGCTGACCGCCACCGGGCGCGAAGCCGACACCGTGCGCGCCAGCCTGCGCGACCGGAAGGCGCTTCTCGCGGAGGTCCTGGCCGCGTTGCAGCGGATGGGCCTCAACCCGCCGCCGGCCATCCTCGTTACCCCTGAAGACGCGCTGTCGTCTGTCAGAAGCTCCATTCTCTTGAGCGCTGTCGTGCCCGACATGCGCGACGAAACGCTGGTTCTCATCGCCGATCTGAAGGAATTGAGCCGACTCACCGCGACCTATGGCGCCGAGCGCGATCAGCTGCGCGACACGCTCTCCGAGCAGAAAGAGGAACAGGTCCGGCTTTCACTTTTACTTGAGGAAAAAAAGGCGCTGGAAAACAGAGCGGCGAAAGACCTCGCTGCGGAACAGGCCCGGGCGGCGGAACTGGCCGAAACAGCATCCACCCTGCAGGAGCTGATCGCCTCGATCGAAAAGGAAATCCAGTCGGCACGCGAGGCTGCCGAAGCCGCCCGGCTGGAAGCGCAACGCAGGCTGGAAGAAGGGCGTGAACGTGCTGAAAACCAAGCGCTTTCCACTGCCCGGATAGCACCCGCCTATGCCTTTTCCGATCTCACCGGCAAGCTGGCCAGGCCTGCCGCCGGTCGCACAATTACCGCATTTGGCGACAATGACGGTCTAGGAGGCAGGGCGCAGGGCGACACCATCGAGGTCACGCCAGGCGCCTACGTAACGGCTCCGTCCGACGGTTGGGTGCTCTATGCCGGACCATTCCGGTCCTATGGACAACTCTTGATCCTGAATGTCGGAGACGACTATCATGTGGTGCTTGCCGGGATGGAGCGCATCGATGTCGATCAGGGGCAGTTCGTTCTGGCGGGAGAGCCGGTGGGCGTAATGGGCAAGGTTCATTTGGCAAGCGTATCTGCAGCAGCTGCTGAAATAGAAAATCCGACGCTCTATATTGAGTTCAGGCGAAACGGCAAACCGGTCGACCCCGATCCCTGGTGGGAGACGACAGGTTCTGGAAGGACATAGGAACATGATGCGAAAGTTATCGTTGCTGTTTGCGGGAGGCCTTATCGGCGCTGCCTCCATGCTGGCCTTTACCGGCGATGGAATGATCTCCGCCAATGCCGCCGGCAGTGACACCTACAAACAGCTTTCCATCTTCGGCGACATCTTCGAGCGCGTCCGCGCCAACTATGTCGAAGAGCCGGCCGACAAGGATCTGATCGAGAACGCCATCAACGGCATGCTCACCTCGCTCGACCCCCACTCCTCCTACATGAACGCCGAAGACGCGGCCGACATGCGCACCCAGACCAAGGGTGAGTTCGGCGGCCTCGGCATCGAGGTCACGATGGAGGACGAACTGGTCAAGGTGATCACGCCGATGTTCGGCACACCAGCCGAAAAGGCGGGTGTCCTGGCCGGTGACCTGATCGCCGAGATCGACGGCGAGGAAGTGCGCGGCCTGACGCTGGAACAGGCCGTCGACAAGATGCGCGGCCCGGTCGACTCGCCGATCGAACTGACGCTTCTGCGCGAAGGCGCCGACAAGCCGATCAAGGTCACTATCGTGCGCGATATCATCAAGGTGCAGGCTGTCCGCTTCCGCGCCGAGGACGATATCGGCTATCTGCGCGTGATGTCGTTCACCGAGCAGACATTCGATAACCTCCAGGACGGCATCGAGAAGCTCACCGAAGAAATCGGCGAGGACAAGCTGAAGGGCTTCGTCCTGGACCTGCGCCTAAACCCGGGCGGACTGCTCGACCAGGCGATCAACGTGTCCGACGCCTTCCTCGAGAAGGGCCTGATCGTGTCGACGCGCGGTCGTGACGATCGCGACACGCGGCGCTATTCGGCCCGGCCCGGCGATCTGACCGGCGGCAAGCCGCTTATCGTCCTGATCAATGGCGGCTCGGCGAGCGCGTCCGAAATCGTCGCCGGCGCCCTGCAGGATCACCGCCGCGCGACGGTGGTGGGCACGCAGTCCTTCGGCAAGGGATCGGTGCAAACCATCATCCCGCTTGGCGAGAACGGCGCGTTGCGCCTGACGACGGCGCTCTACTATACGCCGGCCGGCATCTCGATCCAGGGCAAGGGCATCTCGCCGGACATCAAGGTCGACCAGACCATCCCCGAGGAACTGCTCGGCCGCGACCTGTCGCGCGGTGAGTCCGATCTTCGCGGCCATATCACCGGCGCCGAAGAGGACGACAACGGATCCGGATCGATCGCCTATGTGCCGCAGGATCCCGAAGAGGACGATCAGCTGGCCTATGCGCTCGAACTGATCCGCGGCGAGAAGACGGATCCCCACTTCCCGCCGGATCCCGCGACGGCGCTGCCCAACTGATGCAGCGTTGCCAAAGCGACAAGAACCCATGTTACAAGAGGCCACCGTTTCCGGTGGCCTTTTGATTCGCGGTGGAATCCGACGATGTCTGACCTGAATGCACCTCTCGGACAGACCGGCAGAAAACCTGCCGGCGCGAAGGGCCGCATGTCCCCGAACAAGGCGCCGCGCCGCGCCGGAACCGGCGTTCCGGTCGCCGCCCTCGCCGTTTTTTCGGCCGTGATCGCGCTCAATGCCTGGGCCTTCACCGAGCGCGACACGCTTCCGAAGACGGCCGTGATCGCACTTGCCGAAGCGCCACCGCCGGCCGACGCGCGGACCACGGGTTCGGTCGCCGCCGCAGAGCAGCCGAAGGACGACCACGGCGTTCAGATCATCTATTCCGACGACAAGGGCTCCACGCCCGCGCCTGAAGGCGACGCCGGACAAACCGACATTTCCGAAGGCCGTCTATCGGAAGGCGGACCCAAGGTGATCGTCATTCGCGATCCCGGCGAGGAAACCGTCGGCCAACCGCTGCAGGTGGCCCACCTGCCGGACGACAGCGCCCTGGAGGGAAGCCGCTGGGGCGGGCTTCCGGTGCGCAGCAATGACGGACGCCGGCCCATGGACATCTATGCGCGCCCCTGGTCGCATGCCGGCGGCAAGCGCATCGCCGTGGTGATCGGCGGCCTTGGCCTGTCGCAAAGCGGCACGCTGCACGCCCTGGAAACCTTGCCGCCGGAAATCACGCTGGCCTTCGCGCCGCAGGGAAACAGCCTGATGCGCTGGATGCGGCAGGCGCGCAAGGAAGGCCACGAACTGCTGGTGCAGGTGCCGATGGAACCCTTCGGCTATCCAAACAACGATCCCGGCCCGCAGACGCTCACCGTCGAGGCGAGCGCCGATGCCAATCTCGATAATCTGCGCTGGGCGCTCGGTCAGATCACCAACTACACCGGCATCGTCAATTATCTCGGCGGGCGGCTCGCGCGGTCGCCGCAGGCGATGACGCCGATCCTCAAGGAAGTCGGCGAACGGGGCCTTCTCTATTTCAACGACGGCACGGGCGGCGGCGAAAATCTCGGGGTCCTGGCGAGTGCGCTCAGCGTTCCCTACGTCTCCGGAAACGTCGTCATTGACGGCACCCAGGATCCTGCCGCCATTCGCGACCGTCTGAAGGAACTCGAGAAGCTCGCCGACATCAACGGCTACGCGATCGGTTCCGGGTCCGCCCTGGAAGTCACCGTGGACACGGTCGCGTCCTGGGCGAACGAGGCGAAGAAGCGCGGCTTCGAAATCGTCGGCGTATCGGCGCTGGCGCGGTAACAGGCCATGGCGAAGAAAAAGCTGAAAGCGGACGATCTCCCCTACCGGCCCTGCGTTGGCATCATGGTGCTGAACGCCGACGGGCTTGTTTGGGCGGGGAAACGCGCCAAGGAAGGCAATACCGAGTATTCCGGCCATCCGAAGCTCTGGCAGATGCCGCAGGGCGGAATCGACCGGAACGAGGATCCGCTGCCGGCGGCATGGCGCGAACTCTACGAGGAAACCGGCATCCGGTCCGCAGACCTGATCGAGGAAGCGCCGGAATGGATCAATTACGATCTGCCCGACGAGATGATCGGGATCGGGCTGAAGGGAAAATATCGCGGCCAGACGCAGAAATGGTTCGCCTTCCGCTTTACCGGCGACGAGAACGAAATCCAGATCGACCCGCCGCCGGACGGGCATGAGCGCGAATTCGAGGAATGGGCATGGCTGCCCATGGCCGACCTGCCCGACCTGATCGTGCCCTTCAAGCGCAAGGTCTATGACGAGGTCGTGCGCGTTTTCGGCCACCTCGCCGGGGTAAAGGCGACATGATGCTGGTCGGCCTGCTCGGCGGCATGAGCTGGGAGTCGACAGCCACCTACTATCGCGAAATGAACATCGCCACGAACCGCGCGCTCGGCGGGCTGCATTCGGCCCGTGTCCTGATGCATTCGGTCGATTTCGAACGCATCCAGAAGCTCCAGCATGAGGGCAAATGGGGGGAATGCGCGCGTATTCTCGTCGATGCCGCCCGCTCCCTGAAGGCCGGCGGCGCCTCCTTCCTGGTGATCGCCTCCAATACGATGCACAAGCTCGCCGACGAGATCGAGGAAGGTTCGGGCCTGCCCGTGCTGCATATCGCCGATCCGACCGGCGAGGCGATCATCAATGCCGGATACCGGAAAGTGGGGCTGCTGGCGACGCGCTTCACCATGGAGGAGCACTTCTACCGCCGCCGGCTGGAAAACCGTTTCCACCTGGACGTCGTCCTTCCCGACGATGAGGAACGCACCGATATCCACCGCATCATCTACGAGGAACTTTGTCACGGCACAGTTCTGGAGCGGTCCGCGGCTCGCTATCGGCAAGTCATCGACCATATGAAATGGGCGGGATGCGAGGCGGTGATCCTTGGCTGCACGGAGATCTCCATGCTGATCTCAAGCGACAAGGCCGCCCTGCCGCTGTTCGATACGACGGCGCTGCATGCCCGCGCGGCGGTCGCCCTGTCGCTTCAGGGGGAACTGATAGGCCTGAAGGATTGATTTCACCACCGCACCCCGGGGCACCCCCGCGCGAAGGAGGCTGACAAGCGATGATATTGGAAAAAACCGCGTTCCGCGCGAGCGAACCGGAAGACCGCCTCGCCATTCTCGCGGTCCAGCGCCGCGCCTTCGGCGGGGAGGCGGAAGCCAGGCTTGTCGACAGCCTGATCGACGGCCCCGTACCGACCATCTCGATGGTCGCAGACCTCGACGGCATGATCGTCGGTCATATTTTGCTGTCGCAACTGGAGGGCCCGGAGAAGAGCCTTGCTCTCGCCCCGCTCGGCGTCGACCCGGAATGGCGCGATTTCCTGATCGGCACCGAACTGACCAACCGCGCCATCGCCCGGGCCCGCGACGAGGGCTGGCGGTCGATCTTCGTCCTCGGCGATCCGGTCTATTACGGGCGCTTCGGCTTCAGGTCCGATCTGGCCCGGCATGTAAAGACGCCCTATCCCGGCCCGGCCTTTCAGGCGCTGGAATTGGTGCCGGGCGCGGTGACCGATTATCAGGGCGCGGTTCGTTATGCCGGTGCGTTCGACGAGGTCTGAAACGAAACCGGCCCGCAAGCGGGCCGGACAAGAAACGCCAGTAAGGTATCCAGCTTAGGCCGGCAGGATTGCGCCCTGCAGCGTGGTCAGCTGGTCGAGATACAGCTGCGCCTTGGCGCGCGACTCGTCGTCCTTGGCGTCGTTGACGTCATCGCGGGCGTCGGCGATGCGCTGTTCAACATCGGCGCGATCGACATCCTTCACGTTGACGGCCGATTCGGCGAGCAGCGTGCAGGACTCCGGCAGGATATCGACGAAGCCGCCGAACACGCAGTAGCGTTCATCCGCGCCAGAGGCGTTCTTCACCTCGACGACGCCCGGCTGCAACGTCGCCATCACCGGCGCATGCTGCGCGAGGACGGTGAAATAGCCTTCCTGTCCCGGCACGACGACCTCGAGAACGTCCTCGGAGACGAGAAGCCGTTCCGGCGAGACAAGTTCGAATTTGAATGCGTCAGCCATGGTTTCGTTCACTCAGACTGTGATTGGAAAAACGTCGCGATCATGCCGAGGACCGCGCCGATCGCGATCCCGGCCGTCACGTTCACCGCGACGCTGTTGTCATAGGTCATACCGACGAACTGATCGAGCGAATCCGGCCCGATCAGCAAACCGACCAAGGCGCCTGCCAGAGCAATTTCCGCAATGACGACGGCCCGGTTCATGGCGTTCTTCGGCGCTCCCTCTTACCCGTCGGATCAGGCCGCTTCGGCGGCCAGCTTCTGGGCTTTCTCGACAGCTTCCTCGATCGTGCCGACCATGTAGAAGGCAGCTTCCGGAAGATGGTCGTATTCGCCCTCGACGAGGCCCTTGAAGCCCTTGATCGTGTCGGCGAGGTCGACCAGCTTGCCCGGCGCGCCGGTGAAGACTTCGGCCACGAAGAACGGCTGCGACAGGAAGCGCTCGACCTTGCGCGCGCGCGCCACGGTCAGCTTGTCCTCTTCCGACAATTCGTCCATGCCGAGGATGGCGATGATGTCCTGCAGCGACTTGTAGCGCTGCAGCGTCTGCTGGACGTTACGCGCGACCTGGTAGTGCTCCTCGCCGACGATCTGCGGATCGAGCATGCGCGAGGTGGAGTCGAGCGGGTCGACGGCCGGATAGATGCCCTTTTCCGAGATGGCGCGGTTCAACACCGTCGTCGCGTCGAGGTGGGCGAACGAGGTCGCCGGCGCCGGGTCGGTCAGGTCGTCGGCCGGAACGTAAATGGCCTGCACCGAGGTGATCGAACCCTTCGTCGTCGTGGTAATGCGCTCCTGCAAGGCGCCCATGTCGGTCGCCAGCGTCGGCTGATAGCCCACGGCCGAAGGAATACGGCCGAGAAGCGCCGACACTTCCGACCCCGCCTGGGTGAAGCGGAAGATGTTGTCGACGAAGAACAGAACGTCCTGGCCCTGATCGCGGAAATATTCGGCGATGGTCAGGCCGGTCAGGCCGACGCGCGCGCGGGCGCCCGGCGGCTCGTTCATCTGGCCATAGACGAGCGCCGCCTTGGAGCCCTCGCCGCCGCCTTCCTTGTTCACGCCGGATTCGACGAATTCGTGGTAGAGGTCGTTGCCCTCGCGGGTACGCTCGCCCACGCCGGCGAAGACCGAGTAACCGCCATGCGCCTTCGCGATGTTGTTGATCAGTTCCTGGATGAGAACCGTCTTGCCCACGCCGGCGCCGCCGAACAGGCCGATCTTGCCGCCCTTGGCGTAGGGAGCCAGCAGGTCGAGAACCTTGATGCCGGTGACGAGGATTTCGGCTTCCGTCGACTGGTCCGTATATTCCGGAGCCGGCTGGTGGATGCCGCGCATTTCCTCGCCCTTGACCGGGCCGGCTTCGTCGACGGGCTCGCCGACGACGTTGATGATGCGGCCGAGCATCTGCGGGCCGACCGGAACCAGGATCGGCGAGCCGGTGTCGACGACCGTCTGTCCGCGCACGAGACCTTCCGTGGAGTCCATCGCGATACAACGCACGGTGTTTTCGCCGAGGTGCTGCGCGACTTCGAGAACCAGACGCAGGCCGTTATTGTCGGTTTCGAGCGCGTTCAAGATCTGCGGCAGATGGTCGGCGAACTGCACGTCGACGACGGCGCCGATGACCTGGGCGACCTTGCCCTCGGGCCCCTTGGCCAACTTCACGGCGGCCGGTTTCTTCGCTGCTGCTTTTGCCATCGTGTTACCCTTCCTTAGAGCGCTTCCGCGCCAGAGATAATTTCAATCAATTCCTTGGTGATCTGGGCCTGGCGCTGGCGGTTGTAGTCCAGCGTAAGCTTGTCGATCATTTCGCCCGCATTGCGCGTGGCGTTGTCCATGGCGCTCATGCGAGCGCCCTGTTCGGAGGCGGAGTTTTCGAGCAAGGCCCGGAAAATCTGCACGGAGATGTTGCGCGGAATGAGATCCGTGAGGATGGCGCCCGCGTCCGGCTCGTAGTCATAGACCGCATCGCCGCCGGATTCGGCTTCCTCGGCGCCGCCGGCTGCTGCCGGGATCAGCTGCTGTGCCGTCGGGATCTGCGAAATGACCGACTGGAACTCGGAATAGAACAACGTGCAAACGTCGAACTCGCCCTTTTCGAACAGATCGATCACCTTCTTGCCGATCGCGTCCGCATCGGAGAAGCCGAGCTTCTTCACGTCGCGCAGATCGACCCGCTCGATGATGTTGGCGCCATAGTCGCGGCGGAGGATGTCGTAGCCCTTCTTGCCGACGGTGAGGATCTTGACCGTCTTTCCTTCGGCGAGCAACTTGCGCGTGTGGTCGCGCGCAAGGCGGGCGATCGACGAATTGAAGCCGCCGCAAAGACCGCGCTCGGCCGTGCAGACAACCAGCAGATGCGTGTCGCTCTTGCCCGTGCCGACCATCAGCTTCGGCGCATCGTCGCCATCGCCCAGCGTCTGCGCGACATTTGCGAGCACCGCGCCCATGCGCTGCGAATAGGGCCGCGCGGCTTCCGCGGCGTCCTGCGCGCGCCGCAGCTTCGCCGCGGCGACCATCTGCATGGCCTGCGTGATCTTCTGGGTCGACTTGACCGAGGAGATGCGGTTTCGGAGGTCCTTGAGTGAAGGCATGCCGGATCGTTCCGTTTATCTAAGTTGCGGTCCGCGCCCTCAAGCGAAGGTCTTGGCGTAAGCGTCGAGCTGAGCCTTCAGCTTCTCCTCAATCTCGTCGGAGAGTTTCTGCTCCGTACGGATCGCCTCGAGCACGTCCTTGCCTTCCGAACGCATATGCGCAAGCAGACCCTGTTCGAACTTGCCGACTTCGGAGACGGGCAGCTTGTCGAGATAGCCCTTCACGCCGGCATAGATCACCGAAACCTGCTCCTCGGTCTTCAGCGGCGAGAACTGCGGCTGCTTCAGAAGCTCGGTCAGACGCGCACCGCGGTTGAGCAGGCGCTGCGTCGCAGCATCGAGGTCGGAACCGAACTGGGCGAAGGCCGCCATTTCACGGTACTGCGCGAGCTCGCCCTTGATCGAGCCGGCGACCTGCTTCATCGCCTTGATCTGGGCGGAAGAGCCAACGCGCGACACCGACAGGCCGACGTTCACGGCCGGGCGGATGCCCTGGAAGAACAGGTCGGTTTCGAGGAAGATCTGACCGTCGGTGATCGAGATCACGTTGGTCGGAATGAAGGCCGAAACGTCGTTACCCTGGGTTTCGATGATCGGCAGGGCGGTCAGCGAACCGGCGCCATGATCCTCGTTGAGCTTCGCGGCGCGTTCCAGCAGGCGCGAATGCAGGTAGAAGACGTCGCCCGGATAGGCTTCGCGGCCCGGCGGACGGCGCAGAAGCAGCGACATCTGGCGGTAGGCGACGGCCTGCTTGGAAAGGTCGTCATAACCGATCAGCGCATGCATGCCGTTGTCGCGGAAATACTCGCCGATCGTGCAGCCGGCGAACGGCGCGAGATACTGCATCGGAGCCGGGTCGGAAGCGGTCGCCGCGATGACGACCGAATATTCCAGCGCGCCGCGCTCTTCGAGCACCTTCACGAACTGGGCGACGGTGGAGCGCTTCTGGCCGATGGCGACATAGACGCAGTAAAGCTTGTCCTTTTCCGGGCCGTTGTCGTGGATCGGCTTCTGGTTGAGGAACGTATCGAGGATGATCGCGGTCTTGCCGGTCTGGCGGTCGCCAATGACGAGCTCGCGCTGGCCGCGGCCGACCGGGATCAGGGCGTCGATGGCCTTCAGGCCGGTCGACATCGGCTCATGCACCGACTTGCGCGGCATGATGCCCGGCGCCTTGACGTCGACGCGCATGCGTTCTTTCGACTTGATCGGGCCCTTGCCGTCGATCGGATTGCCGAGCGCGTCGACGACGCGGCCGAGCAGTTCCTTGCCGACGGGGACGTCCACGATGGCGCCGGTCCGCTTGACGGTGTCGCCTTCCTTGATGTCGCGGTCGGAACCGAAGATCACGACGCCGACATTGTCGGTTTCGAGGTTCAAGGCCATGCCGCGAATGCCGCCGGGGAATTCGACCATCTCACCGGCCTGGACATTGTCCAGACCATAGACGCGGGCGATACCATCGCCCACGGACAGAACGGAACCGACTTCGGAGACTTCCGCTTCCTGTCCGAAATTCTTGATCTGGTCTTTAAGGATTGCGGAAATTTCCGCGGCGCGAATATCCATCAGCCGACCTCTTTAAGCGCGAGCTTCATTGATGACAATTTGGTGCGTAGCGACGTGTCGATCTGGCGCGAGCCGATCTTGACGATCAGTCCACCCAGAAGCGAAGGATCGACGGTGACGTCGATTTCCACGTCTTTGCCGGCGACGTCCTTCAACGTCGCCTTCAATTCTTTTTCCTGAGCCGCCGTCAGCTTGAAGGCGCTGGTCACCTGCGCGGTGACGATGCCCTTGTGCGCGGCGGAGATCGCCCGGAACGCCTCGATCATGCCCGGCAGGGCGAACAGGCGGCGGTTGGAGGCGACGACTTTCAGGAAGTTTCCGAACACGCCGTCGAGACCGGCCTTGTCGGCGATCGCGGTGATCGCCTTGACCTGTTCGCCGGTTGAGAAGACCGGGCTGCCGATCAGGCGCCGCAGATCCTCGCTCTCGGCGATGAGAGCCTCGAAATCGCCGAGCTGCTGCTCGACCTTGTCAAGCGTCTTCGCCTCAAGCGCGATGTCGAAAAGGGATTGTGCGTAACGGGAAGCAACACCGGAAGTGAGAGATGATGTAGCCACAGGCAATCGCTTCTCTGTTTTTCTTCAATACGCACACTGGAAGAAGCCGACCGGCCATGCGCAACGCATTGAACTTGTTGATATTTCTTTTTCGCAACATGAAGCGCTAGTCGCACCCCTCCTGCGAATTTGCAGCCGTCTAGCACATGCTTTTCGCGCGTGCAACACAACGGGTATCGCCTTTTGTCGCAGAAAAGCCCGAATTCCGGCCGGCCCGATGCCCGATTAGCGTATGATGCCGAGCGCGAAGAGCAGCGGCGCGGCCGCAAGGGCCGCCTCGATGACGATCGAGACCGCGTTGAACGCCGTGAAACCGCGGTCGAAAACCATCGAGACGAGCCGGCCAAGCGCCGTGAAGGTCCAGCCGGCGCCGAGCGCCATCCAGATAAAGGGCTGGTTGAAGGCGATCGCAACCAGCGAAACCCCGAGATAAAAACCCGCCATCGTCGCCCGGCTTTCCGAAACGGCCTGCGGCACGCCCTCTGCGGTACGAAGCCGCAGGATGCGCAGCGACAGCCGCGGCATTAGCAGGCAGATGAGTCCAAAGACGAGCGTGACGATCGCCGAGGCCCAGGCGAGCCATTCGCCAGCCGATTGCGGGGGTATAATGGAGATCATGGGTTCGTTCGCTCTCTTTAATCTCGTCAGCGCTCCACTTGCGCCGCGCTGCGCGCCAGCCTGAGCACGCGTTCGCGATACATCAGATAGAGACCGCTGGCGCAAATGATGGCCGCGCCCGCGACCGTCCACCAGTCCGGCAGATCGCCGAAGACGATCCAGCCGAGCAATGTCATCCAGATCAGCTGACTATAGACGAAGGGAGCGATCTTCGGCGCCGAAGCAATGCGGCTTGCCTTGATGAACATGGTGTGCCCGATCATCCCGAAAATGCCGAACCCGAACAGCAAGACCGTGTCGAAGGCGCTTTCCGGCATCGCGGCATTCGCCCAGGCGCACGGCCCGAGCAGCACGATGCCGATCAGCGACGGGTAGAAGACGAGGCTCGCCTCCGTCTCGCTGCCGGCGAGCTTGCGGGTCAGGATGCCGTAAAACGCGTAAACAAGGGTCGCCGAGATCGAATAGAGGATCGCCGCGTCGAACATCGCCGTTCCGGGGCGCACGACGACCAGGACTCCGACAAAAGCGACCATGATCGCCACCCAGCGGCGTATGCCTGCCCACTCGCCGAGCAGCGGCCCGGCCAGCGCCGTGATCATCATCGGCGCCGACAGGAAAACCGAAACCGTCTGGGCCAGTTGCAGGGTCTCCAGCGCCTTGAAGTTCAGCAGCGTCGTCGCCGGGAGGCAAACGGAGCGAAGGAGCTGGAGAAGCACATTGTGCATCCGCCAGACATCCGGATTGGACCAGGCGCGCGAGATCAGCATCTGCAGGAGCGCCTGCGAGGCAAAGCGGAACCAGACGACGAAGCTCGCGGCGAGACCCGAGGTGATCAGATATTTGCCCGACGTATCCAGCGCCGCGAACAGGAGGAACATGCCGAGCGCCAGAGCGAGCGCAACCGGCGGCATCGTTTCGGCGTCGACATCTTTTCGGACAGTATTCGGAGACAAGTGGGGAGCTTTCCGTGTCGATGCGTGCATGCGCCCGGGCCAACGTGAAGTCAAAGAAAAAGCGCGGCGGTCTTATCCGAGCCAGGAGAGGATCTCGTCCGGGACGGATCGCGCATCGATATCGGATTCGCGCACGAGCTGGTCGAAATGCTGGGTCAGCGCGCGCACTTGGCGGTTTTCGCGAAACACCATGTAGAACTGACCGACATAGACGACGCCAAGCAGCGGCCCGAACACCGTGATCGGCGCGGAAAAGACGCGCTTGCTGTCATAGAGATAGACCCTAAGCGACGGATAGAGCCGGGCGCAGCTCTCCGCCATCGCCTCGATCTGTCGGCGCGCCACGTCGCGCGGAAGGCCCTTCCAGTAACCCTCGCCGCGCGCCAGCGATTCCACCATGTCGCGGGAAACGCAGATCTCGTAGTCGCTTCCGGGCGCGCGCAGCCACTCGATAGTATCCCTCAGCGACTGCATCGCCTGCTCCGGCGTTTTCGATAGGAAGGCGGCATATTCCCAGCCTAGCACCTCCTCGGTCTTGAGGATGTCCGGCAGCGTCGCAGAGACATGCCTGATCTTGTGGCCGGCGGCCTCGCGGTGCCACGCGATGATCTGGTCATCGGCCGGGGCGCGTTGGGCGTCGGCGATGCGGAAGCTCGTCGACAGGAGATCGGCCGCCGTCTCGCTGCGCTCCGTCAGGCCAAGCAGCCAGTCGGCGCTGACGCCGAGCGCAGTCGCGAATTCCGCCGCCAGATGCGCATTGGGCAAGCGAGGATCGTCGCCATTGAGGATTTGCGCGACGGTCGACCGGTCGACATGGCAGCTGCGCGCCAGACCGCTGCGCGAGATACCGGTCGCGGCCATGCGTTCGCTGATGCGTTTTCGAAACAGATCCGCCCGGTCTTCCTTGCGCATGTGCAATATCTACACCGTATGATGCCTTTTCTCAACAAATCGGAAAAAAGTTTCGAAAATTACAAATTGCCGTCAATTCGGCGGGAGCCTAGGTGAGCGGTGCAAACCCGAACCGAAAGCAACCGGAAATGGACACGAAAATCCGAACCGTCGCCAAGGCGGTCAGCTGGCAAATCCTCGGCCTCTTCACGATGAGTGCACTGGCATTCTGGCAGACGGGCTCGATCGGCGGCGCGGTCTCGCTTGCCCTCTCGGCCAGCGTGACGAGTATCGGATTCTATGTCCTGCACGAACGCGCCTGGGGCCGTATCCGCTGGGGGCGGCGGGCACGGGTGTGAGGATGCGCTTTCCTAGAGAAAACTCTGCGGGTCGATATCGACGCTGACCCGCACCGAACCGCGCGGGCGCGGCGCATTGCCGATCATCGTGCGCAGGAAGGCCTGCATGTTGGCGCGTTCCGGTCCGTGTACGAGGATGCGGAAACGGTGACGGCCGCGGATCAGCGCCAGCGGCGCTTCCGCCGGGCCGAGCACCATGATCTCGCCCGAGGGCGCGGCTGCGCGCAGCGCGCGGCCGTGGTTTTCCGCCTCGGCGCGGCTGTTGGCCGAGATGATGATCGAGGCCAGCCGGCCGAAAGGCGGCAGGTGGCCGCGCTCGCGCTCGGCGATCTGGTTCTCGTAGAAGGCCTCGGCGTCGCCGGAGACGATTGCCCGCATCGCCGGATGTTCCGGCTGGAAAGTCTGGATCAGGCCCTGGCTCTTCTTGCCGGTTCGCCCGGCCCGGCCGGTCACCTGGCTCAGGAGCTGGAATGTCCGCTCGGCCGCCCGCGGATCGCCATTGGCAAGCCCCAGATCGGCGTCGACCACGCCGACCAGCGTCATGTTCGGGAAATTGTGCCCCTTGGCGACGAGCTGCGTGCCGATGACGATGTCGACCTCGCCCTTCTCGATCGCCTCCAGTTCAAGGCGAAGGCGCTTCACCCCGCCCAGCATGTCCGACGACAGCACGATGGTCCGCGCGTCGGGAAAGGCCGCGACGGCCTCTTCGGCGATGCGTTCGATGCCCGGCCCGCAGGCGACGAGGTGATCGAGCGTGCCGCATTCCGGACAGGCTTCCGGCACCGGCTCGTGATGCCCGCAATGGTGGCACATGAGCTGCCCGCGGAAACGGTGCTCGACCAGCCAGGCCGAACAGTCCGGGCACTGGAAGCGGTGGCCGCAGACCCGGCAAAGCGTCAGCGGCGCATAACCGCGCCGGTTAAGGAAGAGGAGCGCCTGCTCCTCACGCTCCAGCGTTTCGCCGATCGCCTTGACCAGTGGCGGCGACAGGAATTTTCCGCGCCCCGGCGGCGTCCGGCGCATGTCGATGGCGTGAAGGTCCGGCAAGGCGGCTTCTGCGAAGCGCCGCGACAGGCGCACATGGCGATAACGCCCGGTCTCGGCATTGTAGCGGGTTTCCACCGACGGCGTGGCGCTCGACAGGATCACCGGGAGACCGCCGATATGGCCGCGCACCACCGCCATGTCGCGCGCATGGTAGAAGACGCGGTCTTCCTGCTTGTAGGCCGGGTCGTGTTCCTCATCAACGACGATCAGGCCGAGATCGGAAAAGGGCAGGAACAGCGCCGAACGCGCGCCGGCGACGACACGGACGCGGCCGTCTGCGACCTGCCTCCAGACGCGTTCGCGCGTTTTCGGCGCAAGATCCGAATGCCATTCGGCCGGCGGCGCGCCGAAGCGGTCGTGGAACCGCTCCAGGAAGGAATGGGTCAGCGAGATTTCCGGCAGCAGGACAAGCACCTGCTTGCCCTTTTCCAGCGCCGCGGCGATCGCCTCGAAGTAAACCTCGGTCTTGCCGGACCCGGTGACGCCTTCGAGAAGCGTCGTGGAAAAGCCGTCCTCGCGCACCGTACCGGAGAGCGCCTCACCGGCGGCCTTTTGGTCGTCCGACAGATCGGCGGAATGGTAGGTCGGGTCCGGCGCGGCAACGACCGGTGCGGGCGGCAGCTCGATTTCCTCGAAACAGCCGGTTTTGGTGAGCCCGTCAACGACCGACAGCGAGACGCCGGCCGCATGCGCAAGGCCCGAACGCGTCCAGGCGAACCCGTCGGCCGCCATCTCCAGCACCCGGTCGCGCGCCGCCGTCTTTCGCTCCGGTAGAGTATCGGTGCGCCTCAAGCCCGGCGTCGGCGGCTCGGGATCGAAGGCGGCCGGCACGCGCAGCACCATGCGTGCCACCATGCCCGGCGCCGACAACGTGTAGCGCGCGATCCAGTCGACAAAGCGGCGCATCTCGTCCGAAAGCGGCGGGCAGTCGAAGACATGCTCGATGGCGCGCAGCTTTTTCGCGTCGATCTCGTCCTTCTGCGCCGCGTCCCAGACGACCCCAGCGACCAGCCGCGGCCCAAGCGGCACCGCGACGATGGAGCCGGGTTTGACGGTCAGGCCATCTGGCACCACATAGGTATAGGGCCGCTCCGACGGGGTCGGCACGAGCACGGGAACGGTATCGGGAGCGAGCAGCGAATCTTGCCTCATTACCGCGTGACCTTGCCCACTTCTTCGGTTAAACGGAAGCCCGATCAAAAACGCTGAAGACGGGACAAAAAAGGGCGGAAACCATGAAATTCTTTGTCGATACGGCCGATGTGAACGAAATCCGGGAACTCAACGAGATCGGACTTCTCGATGGCGTGACGACCAATCCCTCGCTGATCATGAAATCCGGACGCGACTTTACCGAGGTCACAAAGGAGATCTGCGGGATCGTCGACGGCCCCGTCTCCGCCGAGGTGACGGCGCTCGATTTCGAAGGCATGATGAAGGAAGCAGAGGTTCTGCTGAAGATCGCAGACAATATCTGCATCAAGGTGCCGCTGACGATTGACGGGCTGAGAGCCTGCAAGGCGCTGACCACCGCCGGCCACAAGGTCAATGTGACGCTTTGCTTCTCGGCCAACCAGGCGCTTCTCGCAGCCAAGGCCGGCGCGACCTTCATCTCGCCCTTTATCGGCCGCCTTGACGACATGGCGATCAACGGCATGGATCTGATCGGCGAAATTCGCGTGATCTACGACAATTACGGCTTCCAGACCGAGATCCTCGCCGCCTCGATCCGCACGGTGAACCATGTCAAGGAAGCCGCCCTGATCGGCGCAGACGTGGCGACCGTGCCGCCGGCGACGCTGAAGGCCCTCGTCAAGCATCCGCTAACCGACAAGGGCATCGAATCCTTCCTCGCCGATTGGGCGAAGACCGGCCAGAAGATCGTCTGAGACACGGCGGAGGCGTCAGGCCTCCGCTTTTACCTCAAACCTCGAGGCGGGCGACCAGCGACCGCAGCAACTGCTCGCGATGGGCCGGGGTGCCCGTCGACGGGTCGATGACGGTCTCCGCGATCGCCATGAGTTCGCCGCGCTCCGCGGAACTCAGCGTTTCGCGCAGGAAAGGCGCGACGTGGCGCAGCGCCGTGCTCGCTTCGGCGCACTGTCCCGCGGCCCATTTTCCGTATATTACCGCCTCGTCGACAAGGCCGGGGCGCGACGCGACGGGCGCCAGCGCCTCGCGCAGACGGCGTTCCGTCTCATCGTCGAAACTGCCCTGCTCCTGCGCCATTGCGATGATGACCGTCGCCGCGCCGACGACCGGATCGTCAATCGCCGCGAAGGGGCTGACGGCGGCGCGGTCGCGGAACCGGCGGCGCTTGATCGCGCCGCGCGCCCGGCCCGCCATGTCGGCGACGTCGCGGACCGCTGCGCCGGCCGCTCTGAGGCGATACCACCAGAACAGGCCCGCACCGAGCAGGCCAAGGATTGAAACCACGATATGCATAGGATCGGCTCCCGCTGGAACTTGGATTTCGGTCCAGCGTAGGGAATCGCGGATGGCCGGGCTGTGCCCGTAAGCACATTGCAGGGGCTAGAGGTGGCCGGAGGGTCCGAATCAGCCCGTGAAGGCGGCCATCGGGTGATCGCGCAGAACATGCTCGCAATGGTTCTGCAGCCGGACCGTCAGGTCCTGCACGTCTCCGTCCAGCGTGTCCGGCTCAATCGGCTTGCCGATGCTGATGCGGAAGGGCTGGCCCTTCTTGTTCAAGAGCTCGTGGAACACCGTCATGTCGCGCAGTTCCGGCGTGCGATGCGACAAGAGATAGAACAGCTTGGAGTTACGGGCGTTCATGTGCATCGGGATCACCGGCACATGGTAGCGCTTGGCCATCTGGATGCCGGTCGCCTGCCACGGGCGTTCGTTCAGCCGGCCCTTGTCCCAATAGGCGATGCGGCCGGACGGAAACAGGATGATGGCGCGGCCGTCGGAAAAGGCGCGGCTGGTGCGCACCAGCGTCTCGCGGCTCTTGGCGTGCGACTTCTCGGTGCTGCGCCATTCCACCGGAATGATGATTTCGGCAAGCCGCGGCGAAACACGAATGGCGTCGCGATTGGCGAAGAAGACGAGATCGGGACGCACGTCCTTGATCATGTCATAGGCGGCGATACCGTCGGCGATGCCGGTCGGGTGGTTCGACACCAGGATGAAGGCGCCGTCCTTCGGCAGGTTTTCCTTGCCCTCGACCGTCACGTCGAGTTCGAGCAGCCGGCTGATATATTCGAAACAGTCGATACCGCTGATCTCGGCGACCTCGTCGGCCATCCGGACAGCCTGGTTGTAATAGAGCACCTTGTAGAGCATCGGGCGGATGACTGGCCACAAGGGATGCTTGACCAAGGTCTGTCCGCGCTCCTCGATGAGCTGATCGACGATATGATGGTTCTTCAGGGTGCGCGAATCCGCTCTACCGGTGACGATATCGGAAAAGGTCGACGATGCTGTCTGGAATTCCATGGTCATCTGTCCGGTGGGCGCTCTCGCCGTCCTCTCACCGATTTGTGTATCGATAGTATGACACATCGACCATAACAGGGAAGCGTCACGCTGCGAGATAATATGCCACAGCGTGATTTTCAAAGATTTAATAGGCCGTTAACGGCAGTTTACCGGCGGAGCGGTTTCAGCTGCCGGCCTTGTGCACGCCCATAAAGGCCTGATCGCCCCACAAGGCGCGGACGCGCGCATCCCGGCCGCAGCCCTCGCGATACCCCTTGTAGGCGCGAGCCCGGCTGACGAGGCCGAAGCGGGTCAGCACTTTCACGTCGCTCATATAGTAGCCCTGGTGGTAGTCCTCTGCCTTCCAGAACGTGGCGGGGCCCTCGACCGGCGTGACGATTTCCTGGCCGAGCGATGCCTCCGCCTCGGCGATCGCCTCGCGGGCGATCTTCGCCTCCGCGTCGTTGCCCGCGTGGATCGCCGTCGTGTAGGAACGGCCGCGGTCGCAGAACTGCCCGCCGTCATCGGTCACGTCGATGGTGCGCAGGAACTGCGTCACCAACGTGCGATAGTCGGTTTTCGTGTCGTCGTAGTCGACCTTGACCACCTCGCGGTGCCGGCCGTGGTCGCGATAGGTGGGATCCTTCTTCTCGCCGCCGGCATAGCCGGAAACGGTGGCGACGACGCCGTCCATATGGTCGAAATCGCTCTCGACGCACCAGAAGCAGCCGCCGGCAACCACCAGCGACTTGATTTCCGCCTGTGCGGGGAGCGCGGTCAGCGCCGTGGCTGCCAGCGACAGCGCGGCGATCGTCCGTTTGATCCGTTGCATCCGGGTCATGTTTTCCTCCGGTCTTTTCGATGTCCATTCAGATGGAGCACACATCCCATGGCGGCAGCCCCGCGCCCAATCAGATTTGTACACGCTTGCGTGAGCGGAATTTTTGGCCTGTGCTTGAACCGAACGCGGGGCGCAGCAGTTAACCGCATGGGAAACACAAGCGAACAACGGAGATCGCCATGAAACGTCACGCAACGGCCATATGGGAAGGCAATCTGCAGGAGGGAAAAGGCCGCCTGACCACGCAAAGCGGCGCGCTGAACGAGAAGCGCTACGACTTCCGCACCCGTTTCGAAGACGAGGACGGCACGGCCGGCACCAATCCGGAAGAGCTGATCGCCGCCGCCCATGCAGGTTGCTTCGCGATGCAGCTGTCGCATTTCCTTGCCGAGAACGGCACACCGGCGGCCAAGCTCGACGCCAAGGCGACCGTCGAGGTGAAACCCGGCGAAGGCATCAAGGGATCGGCGCTGGTGCTCGAGGCGGACGTGCCGGGCATCGACCCGGACACGTTCCAGGAACTGGCAGAGAAGGCGAAGGCCGGCTGCCCGGTTTCGGGCGCGCTGGCCGCGATCACCATCACGCTGGACGCGAAACTGATCTGACGGGCGGTCAGTCGGCCAGCGCGTCGAAACAGGACAGCGCCTCGGCGCCATAGATCATCGACGGGCCACCGCCCATATAGAGCGCCACCGCGATCGTCTCGATGATCTCCTCGCGGGTGGCCCCATGTTTCTTCGCGGCCTTGGCGTGGAAGGCGAGGCAGCCGTCGCAGCGCGCGGTGATGCCGATGGCAAGCGCGATCAGCTCCTTCGTCTTGGAGTCGAGCACGCCCGGCGCGATCGCCGCCTGCGCCAACGCCCCGAACCCCTTGGCGGGCTCGGGCATCGCCTTGCGCAATTCGGCCATGCGCCGGTTGGTCTGATCGGTGAAAGCGGTCCAGTCTGTCTCGGCCATATGCCATTCCTTTCATGTTTTGCGATGTCCTATCGCGGAACGGAGAAGAGCGGATTGATGCGGGTCAAGGTGGGGGCGTTTGGGGCCCGGTGACGGGGAACCGGGCTCGTGGCCGGCATCGCGACCCCCCTCTTGCAAAAGCTAAGGGCTTAGCTTCGCTAAACCCAAGCTTTTGCTTCTGCCGGCGCTTCGCGTTCAGCACTCGAAACGATTCACCGGATCGTTTCGCCCGCTTGCGCGGGCCGTGCCTCACCTCCGCGCGTTCGT